>OHZL01000406.1_pt1 | contig 16246 bp, 17 predicted proteins | sample 1580531 | NCBI WGS metagenome assembly OHZL01 (sample SAMEA3882522, study PRJEB24775) | human gut metagenome | biome: human-associated habitat; feature: intestine environment; material: feces | place: Netherlands | collected 2009/2010 | reverse complement strand
ACAAGTACCGCGCCGATGAGCGCTGCATGTTCACGTTCACCCTGAACGCCTACTACAGCATGTTCACCGGCATCCTGCGGCTGTACGACCCAGCGGTTCTGGCCCGGATGCCAAAAGACCTGCCCCTGCTTTTCCTGGCCGGCGACGCCGACCCGGTGGGCGAACAGGGCAAAGGCGTCCAGCGCGCCATCGACAGCCTGAAAGCCGCCGGGGTACAGAACATCCAGAAGAAGCTCTACCCTGGCGCGCGCCACGAGCTGCTGATGGAGCTCAACCGGCAGGAGGTCATGGCCGACATTGCCCACTGGCTGGAAGCGCAGCTGCAGCCCTGACCGCAATTTCCCACACACACGCAGAAATCCCCCTTTGCAGTTTCACCGCTGCAAAGGGGGATTTTTTGTTCCGTATGGGTCACCGCCGCATTGCGTGCAGCAGGATCCCCGCCGCCCGGGCGTAGTCTTCCAGCCCGATGGTCTCCACGCCGTCCACCCTTGCCGGGGTATCCGTGGCAAGGGCCAGCAGGGTCTCCGGGGCACAGACGCTCTCATGGCTCACCGCGCCCCGCACCAGCTCGATCTTGGGGTAGGGCGACGCTTTCTGTCCCTCCAGCAAAACGAGGTCGCAGTCAGCAAACAGGCCGATGAGAGCTTCCAGACTGCCGGGCTGGGGACGGACCACCATCCACTGATGGCCGCTGTAGACGGCCACACCGTCGGCCCCGGCCTGCCGCATCCGGAAGCTGTCGGTGCCGGGCACGTCCGGGGTAAAATCATGCCCGTCGTGCTTGATGACGGCCACCCGCAGCCCCCGTGCCCGCAGAATGGGCACCAGATGCTCCAGGAACGTGGTCTTGCCGCTGTTCTTGATGCCGCTGATGGCAGCTACAAAGGGCTTTCGCGCGCTCACAGCAGGATCACCTCAACTTCGTCTCCGGCATTCAGGGCCCGGCTGCCCGCCGGGACATCCACCAGGCAGTTGCAACCCGCCAGCGCCCCGATGCCGCCCGAGAAGTGCCCACCCTTGGGCAGAGTGACCACACCGCCCATCAGCGTGGCCCGCACAAAGCGGCGCAGGGGCGACGGCTTGCCAAAGCCATTGGCAAGGGTGGCTCTCACCCGCACGGGGGCGGGGTCTGCCCCCTGCAATTTGGCCAGTGCGGGCCGGGCCAGCAGCTCGAACGTCGCAAAGCTGGCAAAGGGGTTGCCGGAGAGGCAGAGCAGGACATGCCCGTCTTTTCCCGCCGCCAGCGCCGGGGTGCCGGGCTTTGCGTCGATGCCGTAAAACAGCAGCTTTGCACCGGCCTCTTCGGCGGCCTGGGGCAGGTAGTCCCGGTCGCCGACGGACACGCCGCCCGTGGTGATGACCAGCGGGTACTCCGCCAGCAGCCGGGCCAGCTTTCCGGCCAGCGCGGCGGGGTCATCCGGGCCTGCCGCCAGCAGGGTGGGCTCGGCACCGAGGCGGAGCATCCGGGCCGCCAGCATGGGGCCGTTGGAATCGTAGATCTTGCCGGGGCGGAGCGGGGTTTCCGGACTGCAGAGCTCGTCTCCCGTGGGCATGAGGGCCGCGCGGGGCTTGGCGTAAACGGTCACTGTCTGCACGCCCTGCCCGGCCAGCAGGCCGAGGGTGACTTCGTCCAGCCGGGTGCCCGCCGGGACCAGGCATTTCCCCGGGGCGATGTCCTCCCCCGCAAAGCAGATGTTGGCCCGGGCTTCCACAGGAGCATGGAACGTCACAGTCTGGCCATCGCTCTCGGTATCCTCCTGCCGCAGCACGCAGTCCGCTCCGGCAGGGACCGGAGCCCCCGTCATGATGCGGGCAGCCGTGCCCGGGGCCAGCGGCCCGCCGGGGTCGCTGCCGGCACAGAGATACCGGCTGACGGGCAGGGTAACGGGCGTTTCCGGGCCGGCGGCGGCAATGTCCGCCGCCCGCAGGGCATATCCGTCCAGCGCCGAGCGGTCAAAGGGGGGCTGTGCCACCCGGGCACAGACATTCCCCGCTGCCACCCGGCCCAACGCCTGCAGCAGCGGGATCTCCTCGGTTTTCTCTGGCACATCCAGCGCGTTCAAAATCCGCGCCACGGCCTCTTCCACCGGGGTCTGGCCCCGCTTTTTCTGCGGCATGTTGACGGCTCCTCTCACAACAAATTGGAATCCTGTTGAAATTTCGTCTTATTCGTAGAACAAAAGCACCTGTTCCGGGGCCACGCCCAGCCGGGTGGGCATGGTTTCGGGGACGATCTCTTTCGAGACACGCCACCAGAGATCCGGGCTTCCGGCGGTCTGACCCTCGGCGCGCATCCGGATAATCCACTCAAAGGGCTCTTCCATCTTGCCCACGCAGTGGACGGCAAGCGGGTTCCGCACCTCTTCCGGGCGGAAGGAATGGGCGCGGACGCCCATGGCCACCAGTCCGTCCTCGACCATCCGGGCCGGGTGGAGATCGACGCCCCAGTCCGGCACAAAGATGGTGTGGTCATCCACCTTGCAGGCCGGGAAGATGTTCTTGCAGCCCGTCAGGCGGCCGCCCTGCACGGTGCGGGGGTCGGCAAACACCTGCTTGGTGGGGCCGTGGGCCAGCACCCGCCCGGCGTCCATCACGGCGATCTGCCCGCACATGTGGTAGGCTTCGTCCCGGCTGTGGGTCACGATGACTATATCGCCGGGGAAATCCGCCAGCAGGGCCAGCAGGTCCACCTGCAGCTGATCCCGCAGGTGGCTGTCGATGGCCGAGAACGGCTCGTCCAGCAGCAGGGCCTTGGGCCGGGAGACCAGCATCCGGGCCAGCGCCACGCGCTGGGCCTGCCCGCCCGAAAGCTGGGCCGGGCGGCGGTCTTCCAGCCCCTCCAGCTTGAGCAGATGGATGGCGTGCTCAAAGGCGGCCTGCTTTTTGGCGGCGTCTTTCTCCCGGTGCAGGCCCGTTAAAATGTTGGCCCGCACCGTCATGTTCGGGAAGAGCGCGTAGCTCTGGAACAGATACCCCACGCCCCGCTGCTGCGGGGTGAGGTTAATGTGCCGCTCGCTGTCGTAGAGGGTCACGCCGTCCAGCACGATGCGGCCTTGATCCGGTGTCTGGACGCCCGCAATGCAGCGCAGCGTCTGGCTTTTGCCGCAGCCGGAAGCGCCCAGCAGGCCGGTAATGCCGCCATTGGTCTCAAACCGGGAGCAGAGATGGAACCCGCCATAGTCCTTTTCAATATCCACCAAAAGACTCATCGCGTTTTCCCTTTCTGCTTCTGTTCCAGCATGTTCACGGCCAGCAGCACCACCGCCGAGATGGCCAGGTTGACCAGCACCCAGCGGCACGCCAGCGCCTCGTTGTCGGTGCGCCAGAGCTGGTAGACCGTGGTGGAGATGGTGGCCGTCCTGCCCGGGGTGTAACCGGCGATCATGCTGGTGGCACCGTACTCACCCAGCGCGCGGGCAAAGGTGAGCACCGTACCGGCCAGAATGCCCTGGCGGCAGACGGGCATCCGCACCCGCCAGAAAATGTAGGTGTTGGAGAGGCCCAGCGTCCGGCCAGCGTCGGCCAGATCCTCGTCAAAGGCTTCAAACGCGCCGCGGGCCGTGCGGTACATCAGCGGGAACGACACCACCGCCGCTGCAAACACCGCCGACCACCAGGTCATGGGCACCTTGATGCCAAACCGGGCAAGGAAAATGCCAAATGGCCGTTTGACACCGAAAAGCAGCAGCAGGAAGTACCCCACGACCGTGGGCGGCAGCACCATGGGCAGGGTGAGCACCACGTCCAGCAGGCCCTTGACCAGCCGGGGCAGTTTGGCTACATAGTACGCGGCAAAAATGCCCGTAAAGAACACTGCCACGCAGGCAATGGCCGCAATGCGCAGCGAGTTATAAAGCGGATACCAGTCCATTATTTCACCATGGCAAAGCCAACACTCGTAAAGATGGCCGCGGCATCGTCGGTGGTGAGGTAGTCCAGGAAAGCCTGTGCCTCATCGGCGTGCTCGGTGGAAGCGGTCAGCGCAGCGGGGTAGATGACCGGACCGCACTCCTCAGCGGTAGCCTGGTCCACCGTTTCCAGACCGGCAGAGAATGCGTCGGTAGCGTAGACGATGCCGCAGTCGGCAGCAGCTTCCTTGACCTGGGTAGTGACTTCCTTGACGTTGGAGCCATAGGTGATCTTGTTGCCGCTCTCCAGCTCGTCCAGGATGCCCAGGTTGGTCAGGATCTCAACAGAGTAGCTGCCCACGGGCACATCCTCGTTGCCCAGAGCGATCCGCTTGCACGGATCGGTGCCGATGTCCTCAAAGCTCTGGATGTCGGCGGGGTTTCCCTCGGGAACCGCCAGAACGACCTTGTTCTCCAGCAGATCAATGCGGGTGCCGGTGTTGATGAGATCCTCATCCTGCAGGGCGTTCATCTGCTTCTGAGCGGCAGAGAGAAACAGATCGCAGTCCGCGCCCTCCTCGATCTGGGTCTTCAGGGTGCCGGAGGAATCAAAGTTGAAGACCAGCTCCACGTTGGGGGCCACGGTCTTGTACTGCTCGGCGATCTCGTTCAGGGTCTCCGTCAGGGAAGCAGCGGCAAAGACGGTCAGCTGGACGCTCTCGCCGGAAGCCTCGGAAGAAGCAGCGGCAGAGGAAGCCACGGCCTCGGAAGAGGCGGAAGCGGCCTGAGAGGAAGCAGCGGAGCCGCCGCAGGCACTCAGCAGCAGGGAAGCGGACAGGGCCAGAGAGCCCAGGATCAGGGCACGACGTTTCATGTTGTTCCAAACCTCCAGAAAATGTAATGGCATCGATCAGCGCGCGCAGTCGCGCACTTCTCCGCGCAGGAGCCCCAGCGCGTGGGGCATCTGCGGCAGAAACACATCCATGCTTTCGCATACCGCTTTCGGGCTGCCAGGCAGGTTGACGATCAGCGTCTTCCCCCGGATGACCGACACCGCGCGGGAGAGCATCGCGCGGGGAGTGATGGCCAGCGAAGCAGCCCGGATGGCCTCGGCAATGCCGGGGGCCAGGCGGGTGGCCACGGCCATGGTGGCCTCGGGAGTCACATCCCGGGGGCCAAAGCCGGTGCCGCCGGTGGTCAGGATCAAATCGAGCTGACGCTGGTCGGCCAGGCGCATCAGGGTGGTCTTCAGGGCCGCGGCGTCGTCCGCCAGCAGGATCTGCTCCACCACCTCATAGCCCTCGGCTTCCAGCCGCTGGACGATGGCGGGGCCGCTCTTGTCCTCCCGCTCGCCCCGGGCGCCCTTATCGCTCAGGGTGATGACCGCCGCCTGCCAGGGCAGGGGCTCGGTGCGGGGGATGAGCTTCGTCGCCCACCTTGATGTGGCCGCCGTGGAGCACCTTGGCAAACACGCCCTCCCGGGGCATGATGCAGTCGCCCACGGCCTTGTAGATGGCGCAGTGGTTGTGGCACTCCTTGCCGATCTGGGTCATCTGGAGCAGGACATCGCCCACCGCCAGCAGGGTGCCCACGGGCAGGGTGCGGAAATCGAACCCGTCCACCACCAGATTTTCGCCAAACGCGCCATAAGCCACATCGGCCCCCTTGGCGCGGAACGCTTCAATTTTTTCCAGCCCCAGCAGGCTGACCTGCCGGTGCCAGTTGCCGCCGTGGGCGTCGCCCACAATGCCCCACTCCGGGGTCAGGTCGGCTTCCGGGATGGCGTGCTTCTGCACGCCCCGGACTTCGGAAATGCAAATTGCTTGGATGATTCCCATAAGTATAAAATCCTCGATGTTTTCCTATTTTCAGCCGCCAATGGCCGCCATGACGTGCTGTTCCGTGATCGGGCCCGTGCCAAAGCAGTGGGACCGGGGCTTTTCGTAGATGGTAGCCGCCATGGCCTGTTCCAAAGCCGCGTCACCGGCCCCGCCGCGGAGCAGGACCCGCAGATCGGTGCCCTCGCCGTAGCACAGGCAGGGCTTGAGCAGGCCGGTGCTGGTCACCCGCGCCCGGTTGCAGCTGGCGCAGAACGCGTGGCTCACGGCCTCGATCCAGCCGATGCGGCCCAGCAGCCGGGCGCTGGCGTCGTAGTGGGCCGGGCCGTTGCCCCGGTGCTCGTCCACCGGGTGCAGGTCGGGCCACTGGGCCAGCAGCAGTTTGCGGGCCTCCGCCGGGGCAAGACCGCGGCTCTCCGCCCCCGCGCCGATGGGCATGACCTCGATGAACCGCACATCCACCGGGCGGCTCTGAGCCAGCTTTGCCACCGGGAGCACCCGGCCCTCGCAGCCCGCCAGCAGCACAAAGTTGATTTTGGTGTGGAGCCCCGCCGCCAGGCTGGCGTCCAGCCCGGCCAGCACGTTCCCGAGCTGGTCAAAGCCCGTGATGGCTTGGAACGTTTCCGGGTCGGCGGCGTCCAGGCTGATGTTCACGCCGTCCACGCCCGCGGCTTTCAGCGCCGGGACCAGCTCCGCCAGCCGGACACCGTTGGTGGTCAGGGTCACTTCCTCCACGCCGGGCAGCCGCTTGAGGGCCGCGATAAAGTCCGTGACCCCCTTGCGCACCAGCGGCTCCCCGCCCGTGATCTTGAAGCGGGGAATGCCCAGGTGCACCGCCGCCCGCGCAACGCGCAGGAATTCTTCGTAGGTCAAGATCTGCTCGTGGGGCGTGAACTCCACCCCGTGGGGCATACAATATTTGCAGCGCAGGTTGCAGCGGTCGGTGATGGACAGGCGCAGGTAATTGATGTTCCGCCCGAAATGGTCTTTCAATGCTCTTGCTCCTCAAAATAAAAATCGCCGCTCTTGCCGCCGTGCTTTTCCACCAGATGGATCTCGCCCAGCGTCATCCGTTTGTCAATGGCCTTGCACATATCGTAGACCGTCAGCAGGGCCACCGAAACGCCGGTCAGGGCCTCCATCTCCACGCCGGTCTGGCCCTCGCACCGGACGGTGCACTCCGCCTCGATGCTGTGCTCCTCCGGGTGGAGGGTGAATTCCACGGCGCTCTTGGTCAGCAGCAGGGTGTGGCAGAGGGGGATCAGGTCGCTGGTGCGCTTGGTGGCCATGATGCCAGCCACCTGCGCCACGCCCAGCACATCGCCCTTTTTGGCGCGGCCCTCGGCCACGGCCGCAAAGCACTCCGGGCTCATGGTGACGCGGCCCACGGCCACTGCCGTGCGGTGGGTAACGGCTTTTTCGCCCACATCCACCATCCGGGCATTGCCCGCAGCGTCCACATGGGTAAAATGATTGTCCATTCCGTTTAAACTCCTTTTCCGAAACCGCAGTTGGGCCAGGTGCAGACCTTGCAGTTCAGGCAGAGGCCGCCCTCGCCATAAGCGGCGATCTGCTCCCTGGTCACCGGCACGCCGGCTGCCAGGTAGGGCAGCACCAAATCAAAAATCGTCCGCTTGGCGTACATCACACAGCCGGGCAGGCCGCAGACCGGGCGGCCATCGTCCGTATAGCTAAGCAGGAACATGGCACCGGGCAGCACCGGGGCACCATAAGTGACCACGTTCACGCCTGCATTTTTGATGGCCAGCGGGGTCTTGTCGTCAGGGTCCACGCTCATGCCGCCGGTGCAGAGCACCATGTCCACGCCGTCGGCCAGAAATTCTTTGATCTTCTCGGTCACAGCCGCGTGATCATCCGGCAGGAGAACGTGGTGGGTCACTTCGGCCCCATACTCGGCCAGCTTTGCCTTGATGACCGGGGTGAACTGATCCTGAATGCGGCCATAGTACACCTCACTGCCCGTGGTGACGAGGCCCACTTTCAGGGCGCGGTAGGGGGTCAGGGTAAGCAGCGGGGTATCGCCCACCGTCTCGCGGGCCTCGGCCATCTTCTCTTTCTCAATGACCAGCGGGATGACCCGCATTCCGGCCAGCTTGTCGCCCTTTTTCACGGGGCCGGCGTGCCGGGTGGCGATCATCATTTCGCCCAGGCTGTTCACGGCGTAGAGCCGCTGGCGGTCCAGCGTGAACAGGCCGTCCACCTGTGCCGTCAGCTCAATTTTGCCCTCGCTGGGCTCGCTGGCGTCCATGTAGTCGTTCCGGCTCATCTCGCACAGGATCCGCGCGGCCTCGTTCTCATGGAAGCGGGTGTCATCTTTTTCCCAGATGTAGACATGCTCCTTGCCCACGCTCAGCAGGACAGGCACGTCCTCCGGGGCAATGATATGGCCTTTTTGGAAGACCGGGCCTTTCTTGACCCCCGGGATGATCTGGGTGATATCGTGGCAGAGCACCTGCCCAATGGCATCCTCCGTACGCATCAGCTTCATAAAAACACGCTCCCTTTCGCGCGAACCCTCGCTTGTTATGTTCTTTATAGAGTATAATGGAAATCCCCGCAAAAATCAACCATTGTGTCAAAGAAACAATAATGGTATAATATCTTTGTGAAAAGAGATGAAAATGCAGGTAGAATCGAAAGGAAGTGTCTCTGTTCTGATGACGCAGGAACGCCCGGGAAGCACGGCCCGGGGCCCGCAGCATGTTATGATGAAGCTGCAAATTTATAATACAAGTCCACATTTCGGCAAGGGCATCGTCTCCATTATGATGCTGGTGCGGCAGGGCAGCTCCCTGCGGGCCGCCTGCGCCCAGATGGGGCTCTCCTACTCCAAGGCGTGGCGGCTGCTCAAGAGCGCTGAGGCCGACCTTGGCATCCCCCTGCTGGACACCCAGAAGGGCGGCACCAAACGGGCGGGCAGCACCCTGACCCCTCAGGGCGAAGAGCTGCTGGACCGCTACCTCGCCTTTGAAAAAGAAGCCCGGGAGGCCGTGTTTGCGGCGTTTGAAAAGCATTTCAAGGCCGACGACGCGTTCCAGAAATAAGCACGCAAAAAGGCAGTGCCGGGCGGCACTGCCTTTTTGATACGCTGTTCAATAAAACATGGCGAAATATTCCTGATAGCTCTCCAACACGAATTCGAGGTGCTCTTTCATGTAGAAATAGGCGTGCTCGCTCTTGTGGTCCCGGATCGCCTCATAAATTTTCTGGTGCTGTGCCTCCAGCTGCGGGGACATGCTCCGCTGCCGGGCCGGCGGGAGAGGGTGGGGTCCGTTTCCAGCCGGTGGCTCTGCTGGATCCAGTCCGTCACCAGCGGGTTATGCACCATTTCCACCAACACATCGTGGAAACGATCCATCGGCAGGGCCGTGTGGACATTCTTGCGCAGCTGTTCCAGTTCCTCCGGGGTGGCGGTCTGGGCGGCCTGCCGGGCAATGGCGGGTTCCAGCAGCAGCCGGGCCCGGGTCGCCTGAACGAACGATTCACAGTACTTTTTCAGGTCCATGCTGGCGGGGGCCAGCTCACTGGCATCCACTGCCACAAAGCTGCCCTTGCCCTTGCGGGTCTCAATGACACCTGCCTCGCTGAGGATCTGCAGAGCCTTGCGCACCGTGATGCGGCTGACCCCCATCATCTCAATGAGCTCTTTCTCGCTGGGGAGCAGGTCCCCTTTTTTGTACACGCCCTGCGCGATCATGCTTTTGACCTGCTCCAGCACCTGCGTATACAGCTTGACGCCGGTTTTGACTCGATATTGATTGGCCATAAAATTTTCTTTTTCCTATTCTAAGCTTTTAAAAGCTATTTTCCCATTTCCAACGATCGCATTTCCGCACAGATTCAGTTTAGCACAGAAAAAAGCGCAGTGCAACTTGTTTTGCACCGCGCTTTCAAAAACTGTGATTTTAAAGGTTACTCCGCTGCCTGACGGGCCTTGAACTCGTCTTCGGTCAGCAGCACCAGAGCGCCCGTGGGGCAGACCTTGACGCAGGCAGGCAGCATCCCGGCGCGCTGGCGCTCGATGCAGGCGTCGCACTTGCGCATCTTGCCGTCCGGGCCAAAGCCGGGCACGCCGTAAGGGCAGGCCCTGGCGCAGGCGCGGCAGCCGATGCAGTTGGTGGTATCGTACAGGGTAAAGCCGGTCTCGGCGTCCTTGGTCAGGCAGCCGCGGGGGCAGCCCGTCACGCAGGGCGCGTCGGCGCAGTGCATACAGGACACGGAGTAGAAGCTCAGGTCGCCCTGTTTGTTCTCCAGGGTAAAGGTGTGGCGGAACGGCTGCTGGCCGCTGGCCACATCCACATCGTTCTGGTCGATGCAGGCCAGGGCGCAGGCACCGCAGGCCGAGCACTTGGCCGAATCAAAAAACAGATATTTCTTCATGGGGCTCAGCCCTCCTTTTTGACCGCGCAGCGGGTAGAGCGGTAAGCCGGGAAGCCCGAGTACGGGTCCAGATGGTTCTCGTCCAGCAGGCTGTTGGCATCCGCCTCAGAGTAACCGTGGTACAGGTTGACCAGGCCCTCGGGCACGGTGTGGGTGGGGTGCACGTTCACCGTGACGCTGCCACGCGGGGTGGAAATGGTGACGCGGTCGCCGTCCTTGACGCCCAGCGCCTCGCAGTCCTCGTTGTTCATATCCGCGGTGGGCACGGGGCGGAGGCTGCGGTTGGCAGGCACGCCGTGCAGGCGGGAGTGGATGGCGTTGGGGATGCGGCTGCCGGAGGTGAACATGAACGGATATTTCTCGGGGTCAGCACCGTCCAGCGGGTCCTTATAGGTGGGCAGAGCGTCCAGGCCCCACTCGGGGTGGTTCTCCATGATGGCGCTCTTGAGCTCAAACTTGCCGGTGGGGGTCTTCAAACCCTTGTCCAGCTCCTGATAGTCCACATGGGGCTCGGGTTTACACACCGGGATGGGCAGGTCCACTTTCTTGAGCTGCTCCACGGTAAAGCCCAGGTCATCCAGAATGTACTTCTGGACAAAGGACTCATAGCCCTCTTTCAGCTGCTCATCGGGCAGGTCCATGTAGCGGGCCAGCTCGGTGACGATGTCGGTGTCGCTCTTGGCCTGGCCCAGGGGCTGGATGGCCGGGCTGGTGTACCAGGCCGTGCCGCCGGGGTAGGGTTTGAACTCGCCGCGCTCAAAGCTGGAGCAGGCGGGCAGCACGATGTCGGCGTACTTGGCGGCATCGGTCATGAACAGGTCGGTATCCACAAAGAAGTCCAGGCTCTCCAGGGCTTTGAACATCCGGCCGGAGTTGGGGAACATGCGGGCGTTCATGCCCAGCGCAAAGACAGCGCGGAGCGGGTAGGGCGTGCCCTCCAGGATCTGGCGGGGCATGTCCATGGCCTGCATCTCGCCCTCCAAATAGTTCCACAGCGGGAAGCGGGGAGCGCCCACGGGATCCTTGACGTTCTTCGGGCGGGTCTCGTACAGGTACTGGTGCTCATGGGCTTCCCAGCCGCAGCCAACGTGCATATAGCTGTGGGGGCTGAGCAGCTGGCCGCCCTCGCGGTCAAAGTTGCCGGTAATGGCGATCAGTGCCATAACGGCGCGGTAGTTCTGCAGGCCGTTGCGGTGATGGCACAGGGGGGCCGAGGACTCGTTGCAACTGATCCGCTTGTTCTCGTGGATGAGCTTGGCGGCCTCCACCACCTGGCTGTAGGGCACATCGGTCAGCTGCTCAATGTTGCTCTCGTTGAACTGGCTGACATACTCCGCGTACTCGTCGAAGCCGTAGACGTATTTGTCGATGTAGGGCTTGTCGATCCAGCCGTTCTGGATCAGCACGTTGGCAATGGCGTGGGCCAGAGCGCCGTCGGTGCCGGTGCGGGGCTGGAGGAACAGGTCGGCCAGCTTCTCGCTGGCGGGGGTGCGGCGGGTGTCCACGATGAGGAACTTCAGGCCCTTTTCTTTCAGAGCCATGGCACGGCGGGCCTTCATGTAAGAGGAGTAGAACGGATTGAATGCCCAGCCCAGGAACAGGTCGCTGTTGGCCATATCCGGCCTCCCCTGCTCACCAGCTGCCACTTTCCAGGCCATAAAGGCAGCGGTGTAGCAGGCGCTGGACTCACAGCCGTAGTTGGGGCTGCCGAAAGCGTAGGCCAGGCGGCGGAGCATCTGGCGGTACCACTTGGAGTAGCCGGAGTAGAACGCCACGCTCTCCGCGCCGTACTTTGCCTTGGCGGCATTCAGCCCCTTGGCGATCTCGGCGTAAGCCTCGTCCCAGGTGATGGGTTCAAACTTGCCCTCGCCGCGCTTGCCCACCCGCTTGAGAGGGGTGAGGACGCGATCCTCCCGGTAGATGTACTGGCGGTTGGACAGGCCCTTGGTGCACAGGCGGCCGTCGTTGGAGGGGTGGCCGTCGATGCCCTCGATCTTGATAACCTTGCCATCCTTGATGTAGGCATTGATGCCGCAGTGCATCCCGGGAGAGCAGATATCGCATATAGTATGGCGCACCTCGATGCCCGTGTCCGGGCCGGGGATCTTCGCCTTGATCTTGCGTTCCAGTTCCGTCATATTGTCGCCTCCAGTTGGTCAATGAAAGATTCTTCCAGGCCGTAGCGTATCAGCTGGCCCCGCTGTTCCGGCGTAAAGCGGCAGGGCTGGCCCCGGGAGTGTTGCTCAGGAGATTTTCCTCCTTTTATGGGTGTGTGGCGGACAAGCGGCTGTGTGGGGCAGCCGTTTCAAAAAGCCCGGGGAGCAGGCCCGCGGCTAGAAGAACAAAAACTTACTTGTTGATGTAATCCGCGTACATCTTGGCCATCTGATCCAGGCCTTTCTGCAGGATGCCGCGGGCGCAGCCGATGTTCAGGCGCATATAGCCATCGGCCTGCTTGCCGTAGTGTGCACCGTTGCCAATGGCCAGGCCGTACTCCTTGGCGAAGATCTCGGTCAGCTCATCGCTGGTCTTGCCAAAGCAGGTCATATCCAGCCACATCAGGAACGTGCCCTCGTGGGTGGTGACCTTGACCTCGGGCATCTTTTCTTCCACAAACTTGCGGACGATCTCAGCGCTGCCCTTGAGGTACTCGCACTGCTCGTCCACCCACTGGTCACCGTAGGTGTAAGCGGCTTCCATGGCGGTGAACGCCAGGTCGGAGGGGCCGAACATCCAGCGGCTGTCGTAAGCGTCCTTGATCTTCTGCTTGAGCTCCGCATTGGGGATGATCATGCAGGAGGAGCCCAGACCGGCCATGTTGAACGTCTTGCTGATGGCGGTGTAGACCACCAGCTTGTCGTAGATCTGGGTAAACTTGCCCGCGGTGGTGCAGGGACGGGTGAAGCCGAAATCACAGTGGATCTCATCGCTCAGCAGGTAGACGTTGTACTTGACGCACAGCTCCACCAGCTTTGCCATCTCTTCCTCGGTCCAGACACGGCCGATGGGGTTGTGGGGGTTGCAGAAGACCACAGCCTTGACGCCGTCGGCCAGCTCTTTCTCCAGCAGCTCCCAGTTGATGGTGTAGTAGTTGTCCTTGTGATCCAGCGGGCAGTCCACCAGAGTGTGGCCGCTGTTCTTGATGGCTGCAAAGAACGGGTCGTACACCGGGGTAAAGGTCAGGACTTTCTCGCCCTTGGGCACCACGGTGTCCAGCGTGAAGTAAATGCCGGTGACCACGCCGTAGCTCAGCAGCATCCAGTCGGTCTCGGGCTTCCAGCCGTGGCGGCGGTCCCACCAGCCCTGGATGGCGGTGTAAACGCCGGGCAGCGGATCGGAATAGCCGATCACGGGATGGTCGCAGCGCTTCTGGAGTGCCTGCACCACTTCCGGAACCGTTGCAAAATCGGTATCCGCGATCCAGTAGGGCAGCAGGCCATCATGCTGGCCAAAATCATCCTGGAAATTCCACTTGATGCTGCTGGTACCGCGGCGGTCTACCACTTTGTCAAAATCATACATCGTGAACAGATCCTTTCTCTTCTGAAATACTCCGTTGCAAAAGCGCGGGCAGACAGGGCGCGCTCCACCCTGTCCTGCCTCGCTTTTGCCTTTTTGTTTTCATATCATGTATTATAACAAGTCATCTTTTGAATATCAACACTTTATTCACATTTTTGTGTCAAAGCAGCCGGAACCAGAGAGTTGTACAAAGTAAATCCGGCTAATTTGTGCATATTTTGTGCATATAGACAATTTTTTCCCAGGCACATCATAACAGCACGATCAAGAACAAGATAGGTTATATCCAGCCGAGGAGAATGGAAAATCCAAAAAACGGGCAGCGCTTTTGGAAAGCGCTGCCCGTAATCGCAGAGATGTTATAATAAGGTGTTTTCAGATCCCAAAATGAGACAGGATGGTGACGGCAACGGGCGGAATGAGCAGAGCCGGCAGCAGGTTGAGGGTCTTGATCTTCTTGATGCCCAGGATGCCCAGGCCGGAGGCAAAGATCAACACGCCGCCCACCAGACTGATCTCCGTCATCAGCGTATCGGTGATGAACGGAGCAATAAGGCCCGCCAGCAGGTAGATGGCACCCTGCCAGCAGAACAGGATGATGGCCGCCAGCGCAATGCCGATCCCGAATGTGGAAGAGAGCACAATGGACGTGATACCGTCCAGAATCGCATTGGTAAACAGATAGGTGTTATCCCCCTGCAGCGCGCTCTGGATGGGGCCCAGGATGGACAGGGTGCCCGCGCAGTAGAGCAGGATGGCCGTGGAAAGCCCCTGCGCCAGATTGGAGCCCTTGGAAATTTTGGACACCGCCCGGTCAAACAGGGTGTCCAGTGAGAGGGCCGTGCCGATGATGCCGCCCAGCGCCAGACTGACGATAAACAGCACATGGTATTTGGAGTCAGGCATGGCCTGCACGACGGAGTTGATGCCCAGCGCCGTGGCAGCCAGGCCCATAGAATCCATCATGATGTTCTTATATTTTTCGTCAAATCCTTTGCGCAGGGTGCTGCCGATGATGCTGCCCACCAGAATCGTGCTGGCGTTGGCAATGGTTCCGATCATAGTATGTTCTCCTTTTTACCGGTCATATTCAGTATCATAGAATGAGCGCCAGCGCGCGGCCTGCAAGAGATCAAGAAGCGGCACGCGGAAAATGGACGGAGGGGCTTGCACTTTTGCGGTGCATAACATATTATATAATATAGCATGTTGCTCCAAAAAGCAACCACAAAAACCATCTGACGACAAAAACACGACACTGGGAGGTCATGGCATGAGCCACATCACACTGGGGGCGCTGATCCTTGCAGGCGGGCAGAACCGCCGGATGGGCGGCAGCCCCAAAGCCCTGCTGCCCAATGGCAGCGGGGCCCTCATTCTGGACGGGCTCCGCGCCGCCTTTGCGGGCTTTGACGAAAAGCTGCTCAGCACCAACACCCCGGAGCTGGCCGCGGGCACTGACTTTGCCCCGGTGCCGGACGCGCGGCCCGGCATGGGCCCGCTGGCCGGGCTGGCAGCAGCGCTTTCCGCCTGCCAGAGCGACGGCCTTGTGGTCGCCGCCTGTGATATGCCCTGTTTTGACCGGGCCGCAGCCGAGTTTCTGGCCAGCTTTGCAGACCAGGGCTGGCCCGCCTGGGCCCTGCGGGACCGCGCTGGCCGCCTCCACCCGCTCTGCGGCGTCTACACCAAACAGTGCCTCCCGGCCATTCAGGCGGCCCTCGCCGCCGGGGAACACCGCGTTGGGCGGCTGTTCCAGTCCGTCGGCGGGCAGGCCATCTCCCTGGAGGGGACATCCCTGCCCGATGCCGTGGTGTGCAGCGTGAACACCCCGGAGGAGCTAAAAGAATTGCTCCCGTCCTGACGCCATATAAAAAAAGACACCCGAGTGGGTGTCTTTTTTAGATGGGCCATGAGGGATTCGAACCCCCACTCAAGCGGTTATGAGAATACCGAACCTCTTAAAATTCTATTTTTCTTGTGCAATCGTACCAGATACTGTGTCTTATAGAAGTCTTATCTTTAGGTAATGTGACGAATCTTTTGGTCTTATTTAGTAGTGAAACTGCCCCTTTATCGCCAGCTTTATCGCCAGAAAAAAGCTGGCGATAAAAAACAGCTCTAAAAACGTATTTTTCCCTAATCTGGCGATGAAGAAACCAACCATAGGTACGAGTCTTTTGCCACACAACAGCGAAACACGAAGCACGATGCGGACGGCAAGGATGTTTTCGCCATCTCTTTGATGGATACGGTTTACACCAAGCGCGAGGACGCAGGCAAAGCCCTGCTGGGGCTGCTGGGTATGGCGATGAACCGCACCGAGCCGGTTTCCATCGGGCAGTACAAGGGCTTTGATTTGCAGATCGCTTATTTTGCAATGGACAAAATGTATCTGGCGTATCTTGTGGGCAGCGGCATCAATCCGGTGCAGCTGGGCGCGGATGCGGTCGGCAATACGGTACGCTTGGACAACTGCCTGCACAACCTGCCGCAGAGCGTGACCGACCTTGAATCCAAATTGGTGCAGCTGCAAAAGCAGCTGGAAAACGCCAAGGAACAGCTTGCGCAGCCTTTTGCACAGGCGGACGGGGTCAACTGTTCAGCAAGCTGGGGACAGACCTTAAATGCTCCCGC
>OHZL01000403.1_pt1 | contig 16343 bp, 10 predicted proteins | sample 1580531 | NCBI WGS metagenome assembly OHZL01 (sample SAMEA3882522, study PRJEB24775) | human gut metagenome | biome: human-associated habitat; feature: intestine environment; material: feces | place: Netherlands | collected 2009/2010 | reverse complement strand
GATGACAGTTACCTGCGCAAAGCAGCAATTAAGGCAAAAATTCCTTATATGACAACCATCGCTGCTGCCAAAACTGCACTCATTACTTTTTTCTTCATATCTTTCTTCCTTTCTGGACATTTTCGTGTTTGTCCACACCTGTTTTTGATGGTTTAAGGATACCAGAGAGCCCCCTCATTCTAAATACAATATTTTATGATTTATTTATATTATTTTTCGTTCTCTTGTATTTTTGTTGTTAATTTTTTATAATCCTTTTATATAATCTATATTTGTAACGGCTTTTTTCACAGCTGGATTCGGTTTCATTAATTTGTTTTTGACATAAAGGAGAATATGTACTATGAAATTCCACAAATGTATCCCACCCATTTTTTCCTCATTTCGCTATAAGCTCCTGCTCGCATTTCTGATCGCAACTATGGTACCTCTGATTTCCCTGACCTTCATCAGCTATCACATTTCCTATAACATTGCCAGAGATCGTATCATCGATTCTGCCGTAATGACTGACAAGCAGCTGGTCTCTCAGCTGAACGACCGCCTCGGTCAGGTTGAAAATGTAGCAGATACCATACAGTTTCAAATGTACTCCCTAAATCAGCCTTCCTCTAATAAGGTAGATGCACTGAAAAAATTCACCACTGTAAAAAACAATATTTCGCTGTATAAATCCACATTCGATTTCTTCCATATATATGTTTTTCTGCAGCCCGATCAGCTCGGTTCAAAAGAAAGCCTGTACTTCTTTTCCACAGATGAGCTTTCTGCATATGGTCTGGATAAAAATATTGTTTCCGGTTCAGGCTTTTCCTCTGTCTGGATACCGGTTTCCAATATGCCTCTGCCTAAAATACTGTCCACAAAAAAATCATCTGCCGATGTGATCCTCTGCGTCCGGGCACTGAAAAATCAGGCCACCGGTATTCTGGAATACGCCTACGGCATTGCTCTGGACACCTCAGAGCTTACCACTTATCTGCAGCCTGCTGCTTTGGATTCCCGCATATACAGCTACATTCTCACAGATCACGGAGAGATTGCAGCGAAAAATACATCCTCACTGAATTTATCCGGAATTTCCAAAGCACAGTTTCAGAAACTCAAAGAAAATGCAGATTCTTCTTTTCACAGCGGCGACAAATATTATAACTGCTGCACCTTAAGCAATGGCTGGCTTCATGTTACCGAAATCCCGGAAAGCTATATTCAGGGCAACACGCACATCCTGATCCGTGCCTTACTGATCACTGTCCTTATTTTCTTGCTCCTTACTGTTATCATCGTTATCCTGTTTTCCGAAAATCTTACCCGGAAGATCACTGCACTTTCCTATGCAATGGAAGCCTTTCAGCTGGGATATGACCCGGAACATCTATCTATCGTTACTGTTCCCCACCCGGATGATCCTTCCAGGTATGATGAGATTGACAGACTGGGCATCACCTTTGAAGATATGCAGCACACAATAGCCGGAAACCTGAAGTCCATTGTAAATCTTTCCGTAAACGAAGAACGTCTGAAATACCAGCTGCTCCAGTCACAGATCAATCCGCATTTTCTTTACAATATCCTGGGATCGATCCGTACCTGCCAGTCCCTTGGAAAGCTTGACATTGCTGATCAGATGATTGCAAATCTGACTGCCTTTTACCGTCTTACCCTGCGTAAATCAAAGGAACTTATTCCTATTAAAGATGAATTGGAAATTGCCCGGCTTTATCTGGAAATGGAAAAGCTCTGTCATAAAGATAATCTGGACTGGGAGATCGAAGCAGAAGATGGAATCGAAAATTTCCTGATCTGCAAGTTTACACTTCAGCCATTTCTCGAAAATTCCATTCTGCACGGGATTTCTTCGGGCACACCAGCTGTTTTCATTTCGATCCATGTTCTTTATGGCGATGATACGGTTGTGATCTCCATTGAGGACAACGGTGCCGGCATGGACTCCGAAACCCTTGCACAGCTGCGCCATGCTATTGAGCATAATGTTATTGATTATGAGAAGCATTTTGGAATTTCCAACGTAAGTTCCCGTATTTCCAACCCATTATACGGAAACGGTTCCGTAAGGATCCGCAGCAACCCCGGAAACGGCACATACGTCACCATTGAATTCGAACAGATGGAGGAAGATATCGATGAAAAAAATAATGATCGTAGATGATAATTACTTATCTGCAGAAGGTATCGAAAAAAACATAGACTGGGAAACACTGAATGCAGAGATCATCCATGTCTGCTACAATGGAACCTCTGCTATCGAAGCCATGAAAAAAGAACCGGCAGATCTGATCATTTCTGACATTGAAATGCCTGATCTTGACGGCATTTCCATGAGCCGTCAAGCTCTTGAGATCAATCCTATGGTGAAGATCATCCTGATCAGTGCCTATGATAAATTTGAATATGCAAGACGCGCTCTGCTCCTCGGTGCTCTGGATTATATCGAAAAGCCTCTGGATTATGCCTATCTTATCCAGAAGGTAAAAAACGCTTTTGCACTGATGGAAAAGGAACAGAAAAATCTCCAGCTTCTGAAACAAAGCAGGCCTCTTCTTACGGAAAAATTTTTCCGCGAGATCACACACCTTCCGTCTTCTGAAGCAGCCTACCGACTGAAGCCTTATCTTAAGTATCTGAACCTGGAGCTGAATTATGATTTTTATACAGTTGTTATTCTGGAGCTTGAAAATGCTCCGGATCTAAAAGCTGTTTACGGGATTGAAAAGTTTCAGATGGAGCTTTTCAACCTTCAGGATCTGATAACTGAGGAAACCGCTTCTCTTGATTTTGTGTATCTTCTCCCGGATATGGATGGCTATCTGTGCATTCTGGGACACAGCGGCTGTCAGTCCAACAGCTTCCGCCAGCTTACCAGCGGACTTATTTCCTCAATCGCAGATGCCTGCCAGCCACTGGGACTTTCTCTCAACGCAGGTATTGGAACAATTGTCCAGGATTTTTGGAACCTGAACCATTCTTATAAAAGCGCCGTACATGCACTGGAATACAGATTCTTTTTCCCGCATCAGAATATCTTTGACGGAAGAGAGGCTCTGGGTTCCGATCTGTCTGTTGCAGATTTTTCAGATACAAAGGAGGATGAACTGATCCGGCTTCTCTGCAAAAAGGATACCGCTGCCATAGATCTCTGGTTTCAGAATTTTTCCGACTGGCTCACTCAGAAATTTCGCACAAAGAATTTCGCTTTCATACAGATTTATTCTCTTCTTGGCCGGATCCTGAAATTTTTCTATGAATTAAATCTGGATACGCATGACCTTGAAGCTAAAATTTTGTATGTTTACAACCACATAAATGAGTTTCATAATACGGAAGAGCTATGTCAATGGCTGAAGGATCTGTGCCATCTTTTATGTCGGAAGCTTGATTCCTCCATGAACGATTATCACCAGAAGCTCTGTGAACTGGTGATTTCCTATATCAACGAACACTACACTGACAATACGCTCTGCCTCAATGATATTGCTGCCTCTGCTAATGTAAGCCCTGCTTATTTAAGTGCTCTTTTCAAAAAAAAATCAGGGAATCAGTCTCAGTGACTTTATCACATCTCAGCGAATTTCCGCAGCCGCCCGTTACCTGACAACGACTACTATGAGTCTGAAGGAGATCAGCCTGAAATGTGGTTATGCCAATCAATATTATTTCAGCACCAGCTTCAAAAAGAAAATGGGGATCACACCTTCCGCCTATCGGGAACAGCATACATAACTTCTTCTCTTCTTTATAACAAAGTTACTGGCACAAATGCCAGTGCCCTTCTCCGGAATTTTACTTATAATCAATCAATAAAGGGAACCATCATATTTTTTCGAAGGAGGGATCGCTATGAAAAAATGGAAAAAAATCCTGATATCTCTGATAACAGTCTTTGTACTGGCCATTCTTCCGTCAGAATCGGCAATTCTGCCTGGCACAGTCTGTGTTACAGAGGCCGCTCCCAGGATCAGTTCTTCCAAGCTTACAGATCCTTATGAGGTCCTGACACAAAAAGATGCTTCCGAGCTTGCCAACGACACTCTGGATATGGCTGTTCCATATTGGGCTGATCTTCTCAAGGGCTCCGGCATCACCCTGCGCTCCCTGGGCTTTTCAACTACAAAATAAGCTTTTCCTAAAAACAGATCGAGCATACCCGGCAATACCCCTGGCTGTAACAGCCAGGGGTGTTGTACTGTCAGCTGCTTCGCAGCCTATTCCGTTAATTCTTCCAAATTCTTTTTTAATTCGAGCATCTTGTCTCTCAGCTCAGCAGCCTGCTCGAAATTCAGGTCTGCTGCCGCAGCACGCATCTGCTTCTCTACCTGAGCGATCACCTTCGTCAGTTCTTTTCGGTTCATGGATTCCGGATCCTTTTTAAGCTTCACTTCTGTCTCTGCCACCTTCTTCGAAACAGCGATCAGATCACGGACCGCCTTCTTGATCGTGGTTGGAGTGATGCCATGCTCCCTGTTGTAAGCCTCCTGTATCGCTCTCCTTCTTTCTGTCTCCGAGATTGCTTTTTCCATGGATTCTGTCATATTATCTGCATACATGATCACATGGCCTTCGCTGTTCCGGGCAGCACGGCCGATAGTCTGTACCAGGGATGTTTCCGAACGAAGGAAGCCTTCCTTATCTGCATCCAGGATTGCCACCAGCGTGATCTCCGGAATATCCAGTCCCTCCCGGAGCAGGTTGATGCCGACAAGCACATCAAATACATCCAGCCGCAGATCTCTTATGATCTCCGCACGCTCTAACGTATCGATATCCGAATGAAGATATTTCACGCGGATACCGATCTCACGCATATAATCCGTCAGATCCTCCGCCATCTTCTTCGTCAGTGTCGTAATCAGCACCTTATGATGGTCTTTGATTTCCTTATTGACCTCACCGATCAGATCATCGATCTGTCCCTCCACCGGACGCACCACGACCTCCGGATCGAGCAGTCCGGTCGGACGGATAATCTGTTCTGTCCTAAGCAGCTCGTGTTCGTCCTCATATACATTCGGTGTTGCCGATACGAACAGCATCTGATCGATCTTGCTCTCAAATTCCTCAAAATTAAGCGGCCGGTTGTCTTTCGCCGACGGCAGACGGAATCCGTAGTCCACCAGCGTTGACTTTCTCGACTGGTCTCCCGCATACATGCCGCGGATCTGTGGAATCGTGATATGGGACTCATCCACGATGATCAGATAGTCATCCTTAAAATAATCCATCAGCGTATGCGGCGTTGCCCCCGCCGGAAGTCCTGCAAGATGTCTCGAATAATTTTCAATACCACTGCAGAAACCTGTTTCTTTTAACATCTCGATATCAAAATTCGTCCGCTCGGAAATGCGCTGTGCCTCAAGCAGCTTGTCCTCGCCCTTAAAATATCGGATGCGCTCATCCAGTTCCTGTTCGATGGCATCGCATGCCTTTAAGATTTTCTCCTGCGGCACAACATAATGGGATGCCGGGAACACCGCAAAGTGCTCCAGCTCGCATTTGATCTCCCCTGTCAGCACATCCACCTCCGTGATACGGTCGATTTCATCCCCGAAAAATTCCACACGGACCGCCGTATCTCCGTAGTTTGCCGGGAAAATCTCTAACGTATCTCCCCGCACACGGAATGTACCTCGGTGAAAATCCATATCATTTCTCGTATACTGAATATCGACCAGCGCACGGATCACGTCATCTCTGTCCTTCTCCATCCCGGGTCTTAGGGAAACCATCATGCCAAGATAATCTTCCGGGCTGCCTAAACCATAAATACAGGAAACCGATGCCACCACGATCACATCCTTGCGCTCCACCAGCGCCGCCGTCGCTGAAAGACGCAGTTTATCGATCTCCTCATTGATTGCGGAGTCCTTTGCGATATAGGTATCCGTCTGCGGCACATATGCTTCGGGCTGGTAATAATCATAGTATGACACAAAATATTCGACCGCATTCTCCGGGAAAAATTCTTTCATCTCCCCGTATAACTGCGCTGCCAGCGTTTTATTATGCGATATGATCAGTGTCGGCTTATTCAATGCCTGGATCACATTTGCCATTGTAAAAGTCTTACCGGAACCAGTCACTCCAAGCAGCGTCTGAAACTGGTTGCCCTCCTCAAATCCTTTTACCAGCTCCTCGATCGCATGAGGCTGATCCCCGGTTGGTTTGTATTTTGAATGTAATTTGAAATGATCCATGATATTCCTCATTTCTCCCTATTTATAAAATATAGAAACACTTTCTATCCGGAAACAATTAACATCAATATTTTAGTATGATTCTGTTTCCAGTATATCATTCAATTTATAAATTGTACAGCAAAAATCGAACTTTTGTTCTGTTTTTCTGCAAAAACAAAGCACAGGACAATATTTTATCCCATGCTTTGCTATGCTTTGCTATGCTTTGCCTTTTATTTTACACTGTTTATTTTATACCATACTGTTCACAATCGCATCCGCCAGTGCATCCAGCTCTGCCTTCTGGTCTGCATGCATTGCAGACTTGATGGTAAGTCCTGTATCAAGGATCGTCATATCCTTCATTTCACTGATTTTCTCTTTAACCTGCTTTGCCGCTGTCGGTGCCCAGGTTCCGTTTTCCATAACTGCAACGGTCTTTTTCTGAACAGCCAGTGCCTTCATATCGGAAAGCAGATTTTCCATAACCGGATAAATTCCGGCATTGTAAGTCGGTGCCGCAAATACCAGATGGCTTGCACGGAAAATTTCACTGATCAGCTCGGAAACGTGCGCATTTGAAACATCATACACAGCAATCTTTTTCACGCCGCGCACTGCAAGTGCCCCTGCAAGCGCATCTGCCGCAGATGCCGTATTGCCATACATGGATGCATACATGATCACAACCGCCTGATCTTCCGCTTCATAAGTACTCCATTTCTGGTATTTTTCCAGAATGTAAGAGAGATTTTCTCTCCAGATTGGTCCGTGCAGCGGGCAGATCACAGCGATCTCAAGTCCTGCAGCTTTCTTTAATAATGTCTGCACGGACGCACCGTATTTTCCAACAATATTTGTGTAATAACGTCTTGCATCGTCCAGCCAGTCACGGTCAAAATCTACTTCATCCGCAAAAACATTGCCGTTTAATGCACCAAAGGATCCGAATCCGTCTGCGGAAAACAGCACTTTGTCCACATCATCGTAGGTGACCATTGCCTCCGGCCAGTGCACCATCGGTGCCATCACAAAATGAAGCGTATGCTTTCCTGCAGATAAGGTATCTCCCTCTTTCACCACAACAGAACGTTCAGAAAAATCTGTTCCAAAGAACTGGTTCATCATACCAAATGTCTTTGTATTTCCAACGATCTTTACAGCCGGATATCTGCGTACAATATCACCGATCATCGCGCAGTGATCCGGTTCCATATGATTTACGATCAGATAGTCTAATGATCTTCCCTCTAAAGCAGCTTCCAGGTTTTCGAAAAACTGTCCCGCAACGGAAGCATCCACGGTATCAAAAAGGACGGTCTGCTCATCCAGCAGAACATAGGAGTTGTAAGACACACCGCGTTTGATTGGAAAAATATTTTCAAACAATGCCAGTCTGCGGTCGCTTGCTCCGATCCAGGTAATATCATCAGTAACTTTTCTTATGTTATACATATCCGTCTCCTTCTTTCTCTCCATTTTATAATTGGCTTTTCCGGTGAAATCATACCACATACTTATCCATGTTTCAATGAACTGCATACAGATTTATAAAATGTTTATTTTCATCGTCTGCCATATCGCATATCTTTTACTAATTTTAATAATAGTAATTATTACTGTTATTAAAATATCAAATAATCCATTTTTTGTCAATTATTTTTTTGTGAAGATTCGGACGACAAAAAAAGCGCCACATTTACGAATCACTCCATAAACATGACGCCCTCTTCTTATTTTAAAATTTTATGCCATTTTTCCACAGCACTGTTTGTATTTTTTACCGGATCCACATGGGCACGGATCATTCGGATAAACCTTTGCAGCCGTACGTTTTTTCGGTGTATTGGTTGCCGTCTCATCCTTATTTGTACCGGTTACTTTTGCAACCTGCTCACGCTCTACCTTCTGTTCGATCTTGACATGGTACAGCAGACGGACTGTATCTTCCTGAATGTTTGCGATCATATCGTCAAACATGTCAAATCCTGCCATCTTGTACTCAACCAGCGGATCTCTCTGTCCGTATGCCTGTAAGCCGATACCCTGACGGAGCTGATCCATATCGTCGATATGATCCATCCACTTACGGTCAATGACTTTTAACAGTACGACACGCTCTAATTCACGGAACTGCTCCGGCTCTGGGAACTCTGTCTCTTTTGCCTCGTACAGTTTCACTGCACGCTCTTTTAAGAGATGTTTTAATTCTTTATTATTCTTAACACTGTCCACATCAGCAGCATTTACAGGCTCTAACGGGATAATATCCGTCAGAAGCTGGTTTAACTCGTTTAAATCCCACTCTTCTTTCGGTAATTCAGAAGAAATACAGGTATCCACGCAGCTCTCCACACGGTCTGTGATCATCTTGAAGATCACATCGCGCATGTTCTCGCCGTTTAATACACGCATACGCTCTGCGTAAATGATCTCTCTCTGATCATTCATAACCTGATCGTACTCAAGCAGGTTTTTACGGATACCGAAGTTGTTGCCCTCGATCTTCGTCTGTGCCTTCTCGATCGCAGATGTTAACATCTTATGCTGGATCTGCTCATTTTCCGGAACACCTAATGTATTAAAGATATCCATCAGTTTTTCAGAACCGAACAGACGCATCAGATCATCCTCAAGAGAGATAAAGAACTGGGATTCACCCGGATCTCCCTGACGTCCGGAACGTCCACGCAGCTGATTGTCAATACGTCTTGACTCATGACGCTCAGTACCGATAACTTTTAATCCACCGGCTTCCTTCGCATCATCATCCAGCTTGATATCGGTACCACGGCCAGCCATGTTGGTTGCGATCGTTACCGCACCGTGCTGTCCTGCTGCCGCTACGATCTCTGCCTCAAGTTCATGGAACTTCGCATTTAAAACAGTATGCTGGATTCCCTCTCTCTTTAACATTGCACTGATCGTCTCGGATACATCGATCGTGATCGTACCAACCAGTACCGGCTGTCCTTTTGCATGTGCAGCTTTTACTTCCTCGACAACTGCATGATATTTTTCTTTCTTGGTCTTATAAACAGCATCCTGTTTGTCCACACGGATGACTGGTCTGTTGGTCGGGATCTCGATAACATCCATACCATAGATATCACGGAACTCTTTTTCTTCGGTCAGGGCAGTACCTGTCATACCTGATTTTTTATCAAATTTATTAAAGAAGTTCTGGAACGTAATCGTTGCAAGCGTCTTGCTCTCACGTTTTACTTTTACATGCTCTTTTGCCTCGATTGCCTGATGCAGACCGTCTGAATAACGGCGTCCCGGCATGATACGTCCGGTAAACTCATCAACGATCAGTACCTCATCATCCTTTACAACGTAATCCTGATCGCGGAACATCAGGTTGTGTGCACGCAAGGCAAGAATCACATTGTGCTGGATCTCAAGGTTCTCTGCATCTGCAAGGTTGTCGATCTTGAAGAACTGCTCAACCTTTTTCACACCTTCCTGTGTCAGGCTGACAACCTTGTCCTTCTCATTGACAAGGAAATCTCCGGTCTCTTCCTGCTCAATACCCATGATGGCATCCATCTTGGAATACTCCGGTACATCCTCACCACGTTTCATCTGCTGTGCTAAAATATCGCATGCCTCATAAAGACGGGTGGATTTACCGCTCTGTCCGGAAATGATAAGTGGTGTACGCGCCTCGTCGATCAATACGGAATCAACCTCATCGATGATTGCATAATGGAGTCCTCTCTGAACAAGCTGCTCCTTGTAAATAACCATGTTGTCCCTCAGATAATCAAATCCAAGTTCGTTGTTTGTCACATAAGTGATATCGCAGTTATATGCCTCACGACGCTCGTCATTGGTCATGGAGTTTAAAACCACTCCGACTTTTAAGCCGAGGAACTCATGGATCTGTCCCATCCACTCAGAGTCACGCTTTGCAAGGTAATCATTGACTGTTACGATGCACACGCCCTTGCCCTCTAAGGCATTTAAGTATGCAGGCAGTGTGGAAACAAGTGTCTTACCTTCACCGGTCTTCATCTCTGCGATACGTCCCTGATGTAAGATAATACCACCGATGATCTGCACGCGGTAATGCTCCATTCCAAGCACACGTTTTGCTGCTTCACGGACGGTTGCATATGCCTCCGGTAAAAGATCATCCAGTGTCTCTCCCTTTTCCAGTCTCTCTTTATATTCTTTTGTCTTGTCTCTTAATTCTTCATCGGACAGTGCTCCCATGGCGTCACGGTATGACTCCACTTTGTCAACGAGCGGGTAAATTCTTTTTAACTCGCGTTCGCTGTGTGTTCCGAATAACTTTGTAAATGCGCTCATAAAAACTCCTATTCCTGGCTGTTTTTCTCAAATTTGCAAGTCTGTTTTCCGTCCTTTTGCAGGCTAAGCCTTGCACAATATCGTTATTGTAACACTTTTCGTGTATTACCACAACTAAAATAGGGGTAAACGTTTTGTGAATTTTTTATTAACGCAAAAAAAGTCCTTGCACTGCTGCACGCTTGTGTTTATACTCTTACTGAATCGCACTTTCTGCGATGGCACACAGGATATGATCTACAACAAAGGAGGAATCTGATATGACTTATTCTTATAAAACAAAAGGAACCTGTTCCACACAGATCGACTTAGAACTGGACGGAAACGTTGTTCATAACGTAAAATTCACCGGCGGCTGCAACGGCAACCTGCAGGCAATCCCAAAATTAGTGGAAGGCCTTACCGTGGAACAGGTGGAAGAAAAAATCGGCGGCATCCGCTGTGGCGGACGTCCTACTTCCTGCGGCGACCAGCTTGCAAAAGCGTGCCGTGAAGCATTAGAGGCGTCCCAAAACGCTTAAGCATTGAAAAAGACAGGCTGCAAAACACAGCCTGCCTTTTCTTTTTTACGATGACTAAATATTCACGAAACATACATTCCATGCTTCCCCTTTTTCATCATGGCTCCTGCAGTACCGGCTGTATCTGTTTTCCCTGCAGCGCCGCCTCGATCGTTTCCGGAAGCAGTTCCATCTTCGCGACCATGGAATTCGGCTTGCTCTTATAATTATCCTGTCCAAATGGCACAAAATAAATATTTTTCATATTCATCAGCATACCGATATTTTTAAAACCGGCTCCAAGGGCATCGTTTGTGGAAATCGCAATGACAAGCGGTTTACCGTTGCGCATATGCGCCTTTGCCGCCATCAGCACCGGCGTATCGACGATTCCCCCGGTCAGTTTTGCCGCAGTATTTCCGGTACACGGCGCGATCACCATAATATCAAGGAAATTGTTCGGTCCGATCGGCTCCGCCGCACAGATGGAACGTATCCCTTCATTTCCCGTGATCTCACAGATCCCCTCCACATATTCTTTGGCACTGCCAAACCTGGTATCGCAGGTCTGTGCATTGAATGAAAAAATCGGGATCACATTTGCCCCCATCTCACAGAGATGTTCCACCGCTTTTCTCGCCTTTGCAAATGTACAGAAAGATCCTGTGATTCCAAAACCGATATTATACTTATCAAAATCCATCTGACATTTCCCCCTGTTTTTCCTTCAAAATAAACCGCTCTACGGAGCGTTCCAAAATATACGCACTCTCTTTCGGCGCATATTTTCCCGGGATTCCAAGCACATGGTCCGCATGGATGCCGTATTCCCTCGCACATGCAAAATCTGTACCGCCCTCCCCGGAGGCAATATCCACAATATATGCATCTCTTGGAAGTTCCCGGATAATCTTTTCCGTGACCACAAGCGCCGGAACCGTATTGACAACCATCGCCGCCCCCATTGCCTCCTCAGGTCCAAACGCAAAATCCACCGCATAAAAACCATCACCTTTTGCCTCTTTGCGTGCTTCCTTCCTTCTCGCAAGCACAGTCACACGCGCGCCAAGCGCCCCAAGTCTCTTTGCAATCGCTTTTCCACAATATCCGTATCCCGTCACAAGCACTTTTGCCTCATCAATATTATACGGACTTTTTTCCACAAGCTCTGCGATCGTTCCCTCCGCCGTTGCCACGGCATTTTCCTCCGTCACAACCGTATCTTCCATAAAATCCAGGAAATGAATATCTCTTCCGGTTAAAAGTTCCCTCTGCTCTGTAGAAAAGCATCCTCCCATCACCAGTGTTTTCTTTTCCAGATTTTTATTTAATATATCATAAAAGATCTCCTGCTCCGGCACTTTCTGCACCGGAATTGGAAGGATCAGTACATCTGCCTTATCCAGAAAACGTTTCAGCTTCTCTAACTGCTGCAATGCCGTCTCACGGTTTCTGATATCGAGGCAGCGCACATTATGACCTTTCTTTGTCAGTATCTCAGCAAGACACACCTGACGCATATCGCTGATCAGAAGAATTGTCTGTCTGTCCATGCAAACTCCTTTACGCTCCCTTCACATTATTATATGAAGGTTCTGTTTCTGCCGTTCCAGATTCGTCTTCCCGTTCCTGTCAAACTTTCATTGAACTTTGGGTTTTGAGTCTCATGTCAAACATTTTTTCCGTTTTTGTTTTTATTTTCTGTGCTTTTTGTATTTTCTGAATTTTTCATTAATTTTACGCAATTTTTAATTATCTTTTATTTTTTTTACATTTTATCTATTTTCTTATTGACAAACATATTTTTATCAGATATAATCAAATTACAAAATAACAAAAGAGATACGAAAGAAAAACAAAAACGGTTGCAGAGACGAAGCAGCCAGAAAGGAAGGTACAGACCACCAGAGGGATAATGATTTACCCTAGACGATACTAAGAAAGAGAGGTACAAACCACCAGAAAGATAACGATTTACCCCAAACGATACTAAGAAAGAGAGGTACGAACCACCGAAAACATAAGCGCATTCGTTTTTTCATTCAAAAGAGGAAAGAAAACATGACGGTCCTAAGAAAGGATTTATGAATCAGTATCAGACGAGATTCTCAGATATGATACGATATCAGGAGTCATAAGAATAACAGATCCGGATTGAAGATAAAGCGGAGAAGTACAAACGAATCTGAGACAAGCTCAGAAAAATACAGATGAATTGAGGTATAGTCCCATGGACGAAATAGTTTAGAAGGCGGCATCGCATGAATGAATTCCATACGGTGTCGCCTTCATTGTGTGTCACAGCATTTTGGACTGTACGCTGCATATACTCTCCTGCAGACGGAAATAAAATTCCGCCGCAGGTTTCTTTTTTTATAACTGGGTCACTACAAAAATATCATAGATCGCACGGATCGCATTTTCAAAATCTGCATTGCTGACACCAATGATAATGTTCAACTCAGAAGATCCCTGATCGATCATCTTAACATTGATGTTTGCATGTGCCAGTGCGGAGAAAATTCTTCCTGCTGTTCCACGGGTAGATTTCATACCGCGTCCAACGACTGCGATCAATGCCAGATCTCCCTCTAACTCAATGCTGTCCGGTTTTGCAAGACGATGGATCGCAGAAATCACAGACTGCTCTTTGCCCTCAAATTCCGGCTGATGCACAAAGATCGTCATCGTATCGATACCGGATGGCATATGCTCAAATGAAATTCCATTTTCCTCAAATGCGGATAAAACTTTTCTTCCAAAACCAACTTCGGAGTTCATCATATCCTTATCAATATTGACAGAAACAAAACCTTTCTTTCCGGCGATACCCGTGATCGTGTATTTCGACTGATGACAGGTACTCTCAACAATCCAGGTTCCTGCATCTTCCGGCGCATTGGTGTTACGGATATTGATTGGAATACCGGCTTTGCGGACCGGGAATACCGCATCCTCATGCAGTACGCTTGCTCCCATGTAAGAAAGCTCTCTTAACTCGCGGTAAGTGATCGTCTTGATCGTTTCCGGATGGTCGATGATCCTTGGATCTGCAACCAGGAAACCGGATACGTCTGTCCAGTTCTCATAACAGGTTGCATGTACGGCTCTTGATACGATAGATCCGGTGATATCAGAACCGCCTCTTGAAAATGTGCGGACACTTCCGTCCGGATTAGCACCGTAAAATCCTGGAATTACTGCGCGCTCGATCTTTGCAAGACGTTTACTGAGTACCTTATCTGTCTTTTCTGCATCAAAGTTTCCCTCTTTATCAAAGAAAATAACTTCTGCAGCATCTACAAACTCATAGCCAAGGTAATTCGCCATGATGATACCATTTAAATATTCTCCACGGGAAGCTGCGTAATCCACACCGGCTTTATTTTTAAAATTCTCTGCGATTTTCTTGAACTCATCTTCTAACGATAATTTCAAATTCAGACCATTGATAATTGTGTCATAGCGGTCCTTGATCTTCATGAGCGGCACACGGAAATCTTCATCTGCCTCCACCAGGTCATAACATGCGTATAACATATCAGTAACCTTGGTATCTTTGGAATTTCTTTTTCCCGGTGCACTCGGAACTACATATCTTCTCTCTTTATCTGCGTTGATAATTTTACCAACCTTTGCAAACTGTTCTGCACTTGCAAGAGAGCTGCCGCCAAATTTCACAACTTTAATCATTTTCTTCTGAACCTCCACTTACTTTCGCGTGTAAGAAAACACCCGATACTATCCATATAATGAATATATATTATCATAAATGCAGTTTCCGTCAAATGATTTTTCCGATTTTTAGTTCCATGGAATCAAAAATTTTTGTATTTTTCTATATTATGTCAACTTTTCATTACCTGTACTTATAAGTACTTTAAATTCAGGTAATACCAACCGGTCCTATCAGCACTTCGCGCGCTACAAAAAGCGACAGATCCGGTCTCGTCGCCATCTTCCATTTCACCAGTGTAAGCTGCATATCTGTGATTTCAATTCCGGTAATGCCATACGGATGCACGCAGCTCCCGGCATTCAGGTACAGACTGCCGTCTGCCGGCAGCCTTGGACGGTGGGAATGTCCGGCCGCCAGATAGCAGTCATGATCTTTTGTCCAGTTATCTAAACATTTTTCATATTTTAAGGTCTTTTTATAATTCCGCGCCGCACTCGTCGGATCACTGACGCCAAAACGCTCTAACGGTTTCCAGAAATACCGCACCAGAAAACGGGATAATTTCCAGCAGACTGAGTTAAAAAAATCTGCCTGATGCCCGTGGATCATGCAGATATCCCTGCCTCCCTCACAGTTATCTAAGATCATTGCTTCCCCTAACATGCCTTTCATTTCCATATTGTGATTTCCGTAAATGCGGTATATCCGGCACTGTTTCTGCAGTGTTTCAAACCGGCAGTAGACATCCTGATGACTCTCCTCAATGCGGGAAAGATGCCTGTTTTCCCACAATTCCTCCCCGTCACCGAGTTCAAAATAGGTGAAACCATGCGCGATATAGTAGTTTAACGCCGCCATATACAGATGCTGGTTTCTCAAGAAATTATCATTTGCCCCTCCCTCTCCCCGGTGGCAGTCGCTGATGATGATATAACGGCTGCAACTGTTAAGCGGAAGATGGACTGCTTCTGAAAGCGCTTTATCGATCCGCATCTGACAGGAAAAGGGCGGATATCTTTTCTTATTTTCCATGCTTCCATCCCCGCATCCGAAACGCATGTTTCAAACACCACGGAAGCTGATAGTATAAAAATAAAAGACGGTCAGGTGCAGCAATAAATGGATGTGTGAACAGACGGTAAAGGAAACAGCAGAAACAGTTCCAAGCCTGCACCATGCAGCGCCAAACGGACGCACAGAATTTGTGTTTCATACAGAAATCCATTCTGACATAAACTTCATTGCGGCAGATCCGGTATTTATTCCCCGGTATTTTTCCTTTCGCCCGCTTTAATCCCTCAAAAAATGCTTCTGCCATGCATTCATTCTGAAACCGTATTGTCGTCACCAATATCAGATCCGATGGTCTCGAAAATGTCCCCATCCCAAATCCGGTCAGCCACCAGTGCCGCTTCTGCAGGAAATAAACTTTTTTCCGCCTGCGGTCTAGCCTGCACTGGATAAACGGCATATCCTGATCTTCCACCGCCTCAAAATGGGCGATCCTGTAATATCGTTCCGGGACGACCTTTCCCGCATGATATACGCCAACCTCTCCTCCGGTATTGATGCCATACTGCCCCTTCCAGAATTCGATCAGCCAGGTTTCGCCAGCATAATCAAAATAGATAGGCAGTGCATCAAACACCATGC
>OHZL01000400.1_pt1 | contig 16636 bp, 26 predicted proteins | sample 1580531 | NCBI WGS metagenome assembly OHZL01 (sample SAMEA3882522, study PRJEB24775) | human gut metagenome | biome: human-associated habitat; feature: intestine environment; material: feces | place: Netherlands | collected 2009/2010 | reverse complement strand
AAGGCACAGGGTAATGTAGAGACTCTTGAAATGGGTTCTGGTAACACTGGAGATATTGAAGTTAGCTTCACAACTAAAGAGTATCCAGTAGAAACTGTTCAGGGTAGATTCCAGTATTATGATGAACAGGCTATGACTGACCCAATGGTTGTTCAGGCTGGTCTTGAAGGAATTGCAAAGACTATGATTAATGCCTTTACTGCTAAGGCTGTTGCAGAGTTTGAAAAGGCTACTCTTACAGTTGAAAGAACAGGTTTTGCATTTCAAAATATTGTTGATGCTATTGCTAAGTTGAATACAGAAAGTGAAGAAGGTTTATTCCTTCTTGTAGGTGTTGCTGATTTAGCTAGTATCCGCAAAGAGTTAAAAGATGAACTTAAATATAGTGAGGACTTTGTTAGAACTGGCTATGTTGGTACTGTATGCGGCGTTCCTGTTATTGTTACTAAAGCTATTACTAATGGTCATATGTATTTAGCTAGCAAAGAAGCAGTTACTCTTTTCATTAAGAAAGATACAGAGGTTGAGCAGGAGAGAGATGCTAATGTAAGAAATAACAAAGTGTATATCAGAAAGGTTGCAGTTGTTGCTCTTACAGATGAAACTAAGGTAGTTAAATTAGTTCCTAGAGCTTAAATAGCCTCTGATTAAAGGCTTGCCCCAGAGGTAGAATTAAATTTACCTTTGGGGCATTTTTTTGTTATAGAAAATCATTTAGAATAACACAAACTGTTCCGGACAATAAATATATATTGGTTGGAATAGTTTCTGTTATAAGTATTAAAAAATAAAGGAGATAAAGAGATGACAATAGTAGAAAAAGCTAGTGCATTGATTGGACCAGCCGCCGCATCTCACCTTAATCAGATTGAGGCTATTGTTGATATGTGCAAAGATGAAGCTACTCAGTTCTGTAATTTAGATGAATACTCTGATAAATTAGACAATGCTGTTGTGCAGATGACAATAGAAAGATATAACAGATTAAATAATGAAGGCATTTCTAAGTCTAATGCTTCTTCTATTGATGAAACTTTCATTGATGGTTATAGTAAGTCAACACTTAGTATGTTAGTTAAAAATAGAAAGGTAAGGGTGTTAAAGTAATGAGAAATGATATTATTACAAGAATTGAAACTACCCTTACTCCTGATGGTCAAGGCGGTTATACAGAAGAAACAGTAGAAACAGGTAGTTTTGATGTTAAGTTATCAATAGGTAGCAATATAGAAGAAGCTACTGCTTATGGTGTTTCTATTGAACAGATTTTAAAAGTTGTTGCGGATGTTCCCTTAATGGAGAATGAGGCTAGCCTATATATTGTAAAAGGTGAGACTGGCTCAGCTGGTCCACAAGGTCCTCAAGGTGAAATTGGTCCTGTAGGTCCACAGGGTGAGACTGGTCCACAAGGTCCTGTAGGTCCAGAAGGTCCAAAAGGCGCTGATGGAACAATGACTTTTGAAGATTTAACACCTGAACAAAAGGCAAGTCTAAAAGGGGATAAGGGTGATAAAGGTGATACTGGTGCGGCTGGGCCTCAAGGAGAACCTGGTCCTAAAGGGGATAAAGGAGACCCTGGTCCTCAAGGTCCAAAGGGTGACACTGGAGAAACTGGTGCACAAGGTCCTCAAGGTTTACAGGGTGAGCCTGGTACTAATGGAACTACCCCAGTTAAAGGCGTTGATTATTGGACAGCCGCAGACCAAACTTCAATTATAAATCAACTAAAGTCTGCCACCTTTAGTTTTGATAGCTCTACTGGAGCTTTAAGTATTACTCTATAATGAGTGTTAAAATAAATAATGTAGATTTAGAAAGCTGTAGTTACAATGGCAATGAAGTAACTGAAATATTAGTTAATGGGATTCAAGTGTGGCAGAAATCAAGTCCCGCCATTGAACCAGCTATCTTACTCTACAATTCTAAATCAGATATGGATAATGACCCAACTGGAGCTAATGCCAAAACTTGGTCAGCCAATACTTATAGTGGAGATGGACCAGCCGCTTATGATTACTTCTATGCTTGCTACTCTATTGCAGGCGTTGATGGTAAATTCTCTGGATATAATACCAAATATTGGACTGGCACAGTAAAAACAGATGCTAATGGAAGAAAATATCTTGATGGTGAAGTAACTACTGGTAGAAGTAAAACTGGTCAATATATTATCTTTACTCCAAGTAATGGTGACCCAGCAGTTAGACAGGATTTCTGCATTATAAGTATATAAGGAGGTTTACTATGGAAGTAATTAAAAAGATTTATTTTTTATACAATGGTAAAAAGTATGAACTGAGGGCACAAGTTCCATACAGAAACCAATATCTTATTACTCTTATGGAAGTAACTGAGTAATGCTACCAGAAGTTCAGAATAGGGATGGGGCTTTATATGCAGACGTAACTCCAAGTAGTTTAGGTTTGCCAATATATACTCCAATGTGCCATATCCCCATTCCTTATTCAACATATTGGGAACAGTTTGGTGAAATGTTTGAAGAGCAAGCCAAAGCTACTTGTCCTGTTGATACTGGATATTTGAGGGCACATATAGGTCATAATGCGGATTCGGGTGGATGTGAGATTTGGTCTGATGCCCCATATAGTGCTTATCAAGAGTATGGAACAAGTAGAATGAGAGCACAACCTTATTTTGAGGCGGCTATGGCTAATGCTTATGCTAATATAGAAGGAAGTATGGCAGCTTTAGCACAAGAATTTATGGAAAATGATGCTGACTTATGGTTCTTAACCAATAGATGTGGTAGAGAAGGAACATTAGAAGAGTGTTATGGTGATTTACAGAAATTGGATAAGATAATTGCTTTTATGCAAAAAGAAAATGCATCAACAGCCGCAGAAGCAGGTTGGTATTATGATTTAACACCATTAATAGATGCAAGAGAAGAAATCTATGCTAGGATGCAACAGTTACAAGAGATAGAAGCATTGAGACAGGCACAAGGATTAGGCGGTTTCTTAGCAGAATTGATTGGTATGATGCTTGCTCAGCTATTGTTAGCACCTGTTACTATATTTGAAATTATGCTTGATGATATTAACAATGGAAATGACCCTCACCACTATCCTAGTCACTAAAAGGAGAAATAGATTATGTTAGATGTAAAACAAATAGTTTATAATGCTCTTTCTAGTCTGTCTGTTAAAATAACTGATAATCCAGATGGAATTGGGCATAAAAATTGCCCTTATGCAATATTGAGAACTATAACAACTGCCCCAATAAAATATAAGAACTTTACTAAAGTTACTTGGCTATTGAGAGTTGATGTGTTCTCAACTTATAAGGGAGAAAAAGAAATTAAAGATTATTACAATGAAGTAGTGAAGAAAATTGATTTAGTTAGACAAGAGGAAAAGATAACATATGCTCAAAGTTCTTTATCTATTATGGATGACAAAGAACTTGGACCAATAACAAAGCATGGAGTAATCACTATTTCAGTTGATACAATGGAGGTAGAATAATGAGAGGATTTGATTGTCTACTTTCTATAGGCGGAAAAGAGGTTGCCGCACAAATAAATGCTGATTTAAAGAGAGGAGCCACAGCAAGTGATGTATCAGACAGAATAGCTATGGAATGGCAAGAATCATTACCTGGCTTAAAAAATTGGGCAGTGACTTGCAATGGCGCATATGTTGTTAATGATGAAGCTTTGGTTGCTCTTGAAGATGCTTTTGTTAATCATACAATAATTGATTTATCTTTAAAATCAGATGTTATGAATTATCATGGCAAAGCCTTTATAGTTGCTTTTCCTATTGGTGCACAATTTAATAAAGATGTAACCTATACAGTTCAGTTACAAGGAACAGGAGCTTTAGAAAGAGAATGATAACACAAGAGGTAAAGAAAAAGGCATTTCTGTGCGGTCTTGATTATAGAGAATGGAATGAAGAAGATATTGAATTAGCTTATGAAGCATATCAACAAAAGATGTGTGATGTAGGGAACTTAATGATAGTTGCCATTAGGAAAGCACAGAATCCTGATTCAGAACCTTTTGTTGTAGAAGAAACTCATAGTAGAGAAGAAACTTTCAATAAGCTAGGTATAGGAGGAAAAGTATGAACTTCAGCAAACAATTAGAAAGCATGGTTTACACTACTCCTGTTGTTAAAGAACAAACAATACAGCCAAGCCAAGAGAGCAACAAGAAGCCCGCAAAAGCAAGCAATAAAGATATGTTGAATGAACTTGGCTTAGCTATAAAAAGGAGATAAGTAAATGAAAATAAATGGAAAGAATATAACAGATTATAGTGCTAAGTTAATTGATAGAGTTTGTTCTACCCAAAATATTGAATCAGTTACAGATTGGTTAGATAGTTCAGTAGAAGGAACTCTATTAAGACAGGACTATGAATTTAAAACAATGAAATTATCATTCTTAGTTACAGAGAATGATGAAGATGCGGCTTATAAACAGATTAGCCGCCTTACAGAAGCAATAAAAAAATGTAGCATTAAGTTTGATGATATTAACTTAATCTTTCCTTGTGTTTTAAAAGGTGCGGGAATCCCCAATAGAGTACAAAATGGTGTATTCAAAGTTGATTATATCTTACTTAATGATTGGGGCATTGGTGATGCTGTTAATCTTTCTTTTGATATACAAGCACCAAATGCCAAAGAGATAAAAATTAAATATATTGAGAACTGGGCAGCAACAGCAAAAGGATATTCTCAATGTTATGATAACTCTGAAATTTACAGAACAATAGCAGAAGAAACAGTATATGTTGATAAGGATAAAGTAGCAGAGGTTGCCGCATCCGCATTAACTTGGAATGATTTCTTCTTAGCTCTTGGTGTTGATATAAATAAGTACAAACCGCAATTAGGAACATTAAATGGATTCATTGATATTTCAACAGAGTATAGTGAAAGTGCGGCGGTGGCTTTATTTGATACTCAATCTGATTTTAATATTTATTATAATAAGTATCAGAAAAAGGGAATAGCTGACTTGCCGCTTGATGTAGATTATCCTTCTCTTGTTTGGACAGCCAATGATAACTCTGATAAGGTTTCTTTTAATTTACAAATAGGTAAAAATTGGAACATTCAAGATATTACCATTTATGTATGGGGTAGATGGTTTGATTCAAGCGGCAAAGGCTCTATGTTTGGTGCTCTTGGTGAGAATGATTATTATGGATTATCACTTAATATGCCAAACGCTGAATATAGAACTGGTGACATCAATAATAAAGTGGCTAAAGTATTTGAATCTAGTTCATCTGGTGGTCACAACTTTATTATTGAGACTCTTGAAGATATAGATGCTACTCCAATAAGAAAATATGGATTCAAGTCAAGCAAAGATGGTGCCGCACCAGTTCCAGGATATGTAGATGTTATTTTTAATGGTGTTACTCTTGATAGAACAGTAGCAAATAATGTTACTTTAACTGGCAATCTTGCTTTGATGAATAGTAACAAGTCAGGATTTGGAACCTATTGTGAGATTGCAAGAGTACAAGTATATCATAAAGGTAAATTGATTGAGGATTTAATTCCAATAGCAGGAAATGTAAAGAATGGATTCATCAATACTTACTCTCAAGGTTTCTATGATGTTAATAACTTCAAGTTTATTCCTTGGTCTAAGAGTAATGGAGACACTGGAGCAACACCTCCCGCAATATTACCTATTCCATCTAATACACCTAGTCCTGAACCTCCAGCACCACCTGCACCTAAATTTAATGTTACTGTAAATAATGGTACTGGTTCTGGTCAATATGAAGAGGGTGCATATGTTTCTATTACAGCAAATGCCGCACCAGAAGGTAAGAAGTTCAGTAATTGGGCGGTTGACTCTGGTAATGTAGTTATTACCTCTCCTGAATCTACAAATACTGGATTTGTAATGCCAGCCGCAGATGTAGTTGTTAGTGCTGTTTATGTAGAAGATGTAGTAACACCTGAAATCTTTTATTATGAAAGCACAAGTGATATAAATAATGAGACAACAATGGGCGCAAATAAAAAAACATGGGCATCAACAATGTATAATGGAGATGGACCTGCCGCTTATGATAACTTTGTAGCTGTATATAGTGTACCAAATAGTTCAGGTCAGTGGACAATATACAATAGTAACTATTATAGCAAGAGTGGTCAAGGAACAGATAAGTGGGGCAGACCTTATATTCAGTTTGAGGTAACAACAGGTAAAGGCAAGACAGGTCAGTACATCACATTTACACCAACAGGCGGAACTGAAGTAAGACAAAACTTTGCTATTAAGAGCCTTTAATCTATAGAAAAACATTTACAAATAACAGAAACTGTTCCATAGTATTATAAGTATTGTCCGGAACAGTTTCTGTTATAAGTATTAAAAGTATTTAAAAATAAAGGAGAATTATTATGATAAGTATAATGAAACAAGGGGATGAGACTAAATACTCCCTATCAGAGTTTATAGTGGATGCCCCATCAGATGTTTCTTCTTTACCTATTGATGTTGCTCCTGGAAGTACTTGTTTAGTGATTGATACATCAGATGTCTACATTATGGGTAACAATAAAGAATGGAAACTATTATAAAGGAGAAAATAATATGGATAATTCATTAGTTATGTATCCTAATCTTCAATTTAATCCTATTGAAATACCAGAGTTTACATTAGTAGAGTTCTATAAGGAATCAATAGCAAAAGAAAATGGATTAGGTTATTGTATAATTCCAATAAAAGGATTATCTCAAGAGCAAATAGAAACAGAGATAACAAATAAGGGGACTGCGGTTGCCCATGAGGGTTATACTAAGTTCAAGGTATTATCAACTGGTGACTTTAATCATAAAATTGTTTATGGTGTATGGTATGAAACAGATGAGCCTGTTTATCCACAAGAGCCAGAGGTAGAGAACTTAACACCGGCCGCCGCACTTAATATATGGAAAGAAATAGAAGTTGAAAATGCGGCTGCCCCTACTTACATTACTGTTACTCTTACTTGTTCTTCTTTTGATGATACAATAGAGTTCTATATCAATAAAGATTACTTTGCTATTGATATAAAAGAGCCTGTAGATGGTGTTAATACTATTACTATTGCTAAAGATGGTGTTGCTTATAATGGCAATCCTATTGATAGTTTTAAAATGACATCCGCACCAAAATTACAAGCAGGAGCAAACTCTATTAAGGTAAAAACTATTGGAGTTACTAATTTAGATATAAAATATAAGAATAAATTTTAAGGAGGCTCAAAATGTTAAAGTTATATGATAAACAAATGAATTTTATCAAGACAATAGCAGAATATAATGAGCTTCAGATTACAGAGGAATTGAATACTGGGTATAAAGTTGCTCAGTTTCAATTACCTTATGAAGTTGGATTAGTTCAAGAGGAACAAAAGATAGAAATAAATGATTATCTTTATGTAGTTAAAGAAGTCAATATGGAAGATAATGATTACTATGAAGTATTCTGTAAACCATATTGGGGCAAGCTACTTGGTAAGCATATTGATTCCTTAACTGGATACTCTTACTCATTACAAACTTGCTTAGATGAAGTATTAGCAGAGACTAATTGGACATATAAATTTGAGCAGGCGGTTTCTGGAGTTTATACTGTAAATATTGAGAGAAAATCTGCATTAGACGCCATTGCCGCACTTAAACAACTTTACAATGTTGACTTTGCTTTTGATACTAAAAATAAAGTTATTCATATATGGAACACAAGAGGAGAGTATAAAGAAACCTTCTTCTTCAATGAAACTAATCTAAGACAATGTAAAGTTCAGTCTAATACTTATGACTTGATTACTAGATTGATTCCTATTGGTAAAAATGGGGCGGCAATCAATTTAGTCAATGGGTCTATGTGGGTAGAAAACTATGACTACACTGATGAAGTTATAGTTGGCTATTGGGTTAATTCATCTGTGGAGAATGCGGACGATTTACTTAAATTGGCTCAGGATAAAATTGAAATATATAGTAAGCCACAGACAACTTACAAAATCAATATTACAGCTTTACACAGTTCTTTAGCTGTTGGAGATAAAATAAGAGTTATAGATGAGATAAAAGGAGTAGATAGAGTAGAGAGGGTAGCTAAGATTGTTCACTATCCAACAAGAGAAGAAGAAAGTTATGTTGAGTTAGGTAGTCCTTTAGTTTCCTTTGACAATATTTATAAGTCTATGCAGGAAGCACAAAAGGCAGTTAATGAAGATACTCTTAGAAACCTAACTGAAATAAACAAGCTCTACTCTTAATTTAGATATGCGGTGGGTGCTGCCGTGGGTAACCTTAACCTAGTCTTTGGAAGCTAATACCGGTGCCCGCCGCTTCATATATATACTAAATAAAGAAAAAGGAGTTTCTATAATGGAATGGACAGTTGTTACAGTTATCATTGCTCTTGTAGGCTTATTTATGACTGTTGGGAAACCTATTATTGCTCTTAATGGCTCAATTACTCATTTACAGGATGCAATAAATGAATTAAGAGAAGACATTAAAGTTTTAACTGGTAGAACTGATAATCAAGAAGAGAAATTACAAGACCATGAAAAAAGAATTTCTATTCTTGAAGAAAAACAAAAGAAAGAGAATTAGAAATAAAAAAAATGCGGCAATCACCAAAATTAAATAAAGTGATTGCCGCCTTTTTTATTTGCCTATTGTATTGATTGCCTTTTGTAATTCTTTCTGTACTTCATTATCTATAGCTTCTGTTAATGCCTTACCTATTTCATCATTCTGTTGTGCTTTGAATTGAATATTAACATTTCTAAAAGCCTTAGCTACCATTGAATTGATATTTTCTTGAGTTCTTCTGTCTTTTGAATCCTGTTGTTTGTAATATGCATAGGCCTGGTCTGCGGTCTTGCCTTGTACTTCATCCGCCCATCTACTTAAAGCACTCATTAAACTGCCTCCCTAGTTAAATATTTATCTAAAGATTTCTTATTGTAGAAATGTTCCCAATACATTCCATAGTAATCTTTATATAACTGTTCTTTTGTATATTCTTTATGGGTATTATAAAAGTCAATATAACCCTTTAAAACCATAACTTCTGTTTCCAAACTGATTTCTCTTATCATAATATTGTTCCTCCTGATAATAATTATATTTTGGTCTGCTCTCATTAGCAGGCGTGTATTGTAAAAAGGTGTTAGAATCAAGAATTAATTTTCCTGATTCTTTTGACATAACTGTTTTTCTTTTTTTCATCTTATTTTTATATTTTTATATACTTATAACATGAACTGTTCCGTACAATATAATAGTATTGTCTGGAATAGTTTCTGTTATAAGTAATAGTTTTATTAAAAGATAAATTCTCCATTAGGTCCAGTGCAACTATCCATTGGATTGAACTTAACTTGTTCTTCTACAATTTCTTCTGCTTCCTCTGGTATTTCAATATCTGCTACAACAAGAGCAGAAAGTCTGTAGATTTCTTTTAAATCTGCATCCTTAAAAGCATTAAAGTTCCAACCTTTAACCTTATAGTAGACTACCTTAGTTGTTTCCCATAATTTGTTCATAGCTATCTTCCAGCGGTTTGGGTTTCTACTACCCTCCACACCAATAGCCTTAGAATATTCAAGGTCAGCCGCCTCTAAATACTCTTTTCTTTTGTTGAACCAATCTTCCATTGCCGCAACTTCTTCTTCTTCTGACATCTCTACTACATCTTGACATTTCTCTCCACATATATAAGTTGTGTACCAATATTCATATTGAGAATCATTTTTAACCATTATATTTTTTTCAACTAATTTTGCATTATATTTTCTTAATGTTCTATCAGATACTTCAATTCCAAATTCATCCTCTATTATCTTTGCTCTTGTTTCCCATGGTGTTGTAAGAAATAATTCATCATCAACTATTTTAAAAAAGAAAGCGGCAAATGCTTGATAATCAGCTCTAGCATCTAAGTCTAGTTTTCTCATTAAAAGGCTTTTCAGTTGTTCTTCTGGTTTACCCATATCAGGTGTTTCAATAATATTTACACCCTTTCTTGGAATCCACTCATAGCGGTATCCCCATTTTGTGAGATTATTAGTAATAGTCTCCTTTCTCTTGGTATCCATTAACTCTTTTATTTCTGTTAATGGATAAAATCTTAATTCCAACGTAATCATTTAAAATCTTTTCTCCTCTCATATTAGAATCCCATAGAATCTAAATAAGTGACCAGCTTATCAAGATTTTCCTCTGTCATTCTGCGGGATTTCCCTGTTAATTTTTCCATTTTTCCTCTTGATAATCCAGCTTGTTCAGCCATCTTATTATAAGGAATACCCATTTCTGATTTCAATTTGTAAACTCTCTCATAGACTCTCTGTACTCTTGTCTCATGATTAGCTACTGCTTTTAATCCTTCTATTGTTTCAGGTAATCTTGCCATAAAACTTTTCTCCTTTTCTAACTTTTTATTTTCTTTGACACTGTATATGAAAATTATTTTTAATTGTTTTCATGCTTTTGTCCAAAATTTCCACCAACCCTCTTAAAAGAAAAGAGGGGCAGATGGTCAGTCATACCCCATGATTACGTTCAAAATAATTTTCATTTCTTATCTCTATTATAACATAAAATTTTAGCTTTGTCAATTAATTGCCGCTGTCCAAAATTTTTGACAGATTTAATCAACAAGCAATTTATTATACATATCTTCAATATAGGTACTGAATTTAAGCCAGTTATTTTTGTTCATTGTATCTCTATAGCAAGCCGCAAAATTAGCAAGAGTTCCATAACCTATTTTACAATCTCTACTCATTGCCGCATAACTAATACCTTTTTTATCATGTAATTCCCAGCACATACCTCTTATTGTTTCCATATAATCTACATTTTTACAACTCTTATCTGTAAATTCATTTATCTTTTTCATGGTTTATTGTCTCTCCTTTTTATTTAGCCTATTGTTGTTGCTCTCTTAAAACTTTATAAAAATCTTCACAAAAAAGCTTTAAGAGGATGCGGGTAAGTGGCTTATGCTTACCCGCTTTTAACAACAACCATTTAAAAGAATTGGTTTGGTTTAGTATTTAATGAAGTCAAACTTTATGCCTTCATATATATATAAAAGTTTCTATGAATAGTTTAGTAGACATTGTCCAAACTTTTATCTTTTCTATACTACTATTATACCAAAAATTTTTCAGTTTGTCAAATTTTACTCTAGCAAATTTTACTTATTTGCTTCTTTGAATGACCGCCGCCCGCCTTTGGTATTATAGTATTAAGTGGAGGTAGATATTTACCTATATATTCATCTTCTTTTGTTTCTAAGTCTTCTATATCACAGTACTCTAGGAGATTAATAGATATGGCATGACCTAAGTTATAAGCTCTTCTTAGCTCTTGATACATAGGTCTATTATATTCTTTGCTTTCATTACAAAAAACATGGCATTTATGAGCAATCCAGCGGTTTAACAGGTTAGTTGACTTTCCAATATAAACAAGATTTCCGTCACAATAGATAGCATAAATACCTACCTTTTTATCATATTTTTCTTTTTGCTCTTGAGAACATTGATTATATAAGTCCTCAATCATCTTTCTATGGTTGTCTGTCATTGTTATTTTCTCCTCTCAATATTTTAAATATTTTTTAATTGAAGTAATTGTAAGGTTATAAGATAAGCCATTCCTTATCCCTTACATATATATATGAAAAATAATTGTGAAGATTTTTCTAAAATTGTCCTGAGTTAGTAAAAAAATTTTTGTTACCAAGTAAAATATTCTTGACATCTAGGTAAAAAAAGAGTATAATAAAAGGAGAAGAAAAAAATGGACAAATCCTAATAAATGAGTTAAGACTTTTTTTATATAACAATAGAAACAAAGAAAGGAGAAAACTGATGGTTTATAAAGAATATGACCCTACAAAAGTCAACATTCAACCAAAGACTTGGCAGAAATACTATGCTGTAGTAGATGCTTGGCTTAGTAATGGATACAAGTCCGCAGAAGCATACCAATCAGTTTATCCTAACTGCAAAAGTAGAAAAGCTGCTATGGATAATTTTTGTAAGATTAAAAGTATTCCAGAAATTAAACAATATATAGCAGAACAAAGGCAAGCAGCATTTGATTCTAAGTGTATTGATTTAACAAGAGTAACAGAAGAAATAGCAACTATGGCTTTTTGTCCTAAAGGTGATGAAGCCATTCCCGCCTCTGTTAAATTAAAAGCATTAGAAATGTTGCAAAAGGCAATGAGAGAAGATGCCAAACTACAACAAGAGGTTAAAGATGAAATTGTTATAGGATTAGAAGGTGAGGAAGATGAAGATAACTCTGAAGAAGAATCTGTTCAATAAATCTTATCTTCCTTATTTAACTGACTATTCCAAGAGGTATGAAGTCTATTATGGCGGTGCGGGAAGTGGTAAAAGTAAATATATCACTCAGAAACTAATCTTTAAATGTTTAAAAAGTAAAAGAAAAGTATTAGTTTTAAGAAAAGTCAACCGCACCACTAAGAACTCAACATTTCAGCTTTTGTTGGATACATTAAGTGATTGGAATATTTATGATAAATGTAAAGTTAATAAAACTGATTTTTCTATCCAATTACCTAATGGCTCTTGTTTTATTTGTATGGGTTTAGATGACCAAGAAAAATTAAAATCTATTGCGGGAATTACTGATGCATGGCTAGAAGAAGCTACTGAATTTACTCAAGATGACTTTAACCAAGTTGATTTGAGAATAAGAGAAAGAGTAGACAATAGCCAGATAATTTTAAGTTTTAACCCAGTTAGTAAAGCTAATTGGTGCTACTTAGAGTTCTTTAAACCTGATGCTAGTTTAGAGGATTTTAGAAGCGGTTGCCGCATAATTCAAACCACATACAAAGATAATAGGTTTCTTCCTAAAGAATATGTTGATTCTTTGCTTTTGTTAAAAGATACTAACCCTGTGTTTTATAAGATATATGCAGAGGGTGAATTTGGTAGTTTGGATAAACTTGTATATTCTAATTGGCAGAGCTTTGATTTTGATTATAAGAAGATTAAAGGTGTAAACTGTTTTGGACTAGACTTTGGCTACACTAATGACCCAACCGCACTTATCTCCACTGTTGTTAGTGAAGAGGAAAAAAGAATTTATATTTATAATGAGTGGGGCGGAACTGGTTATTTAAATGATGAGATTGCTGATAAACTTATAGAGTTTGGTTTATCTAAGTCTACTATTGTAGCTGATAGTGCAGAACAAAAGAGTATTGAAGAGATTAAAAGAAAGGGAGTAAGAAGAATTATTCCCTGTACTAAAGGTCCAGATTCTATATTACAAGGTATTCAAAGGGTACAACAGTATGAGATAATTGTTCACCCTAGTTGTGTTAAGACTATTGAGGAATTGCAGAATTATGCTTGGACAAAAGATAGAGCAACTAATGAATATATCAATAAGCCTGTTGATAAATTTAATCACTACTTAGATGCTTTGAGATATAGTATGCAATGTATAGATGATAGACCTAGATTGCAAACAATGGATAAAAGTATGTTATTTTAAAGGAGAATAATAAATGTTTAGATTAAATAACAAAGATGAACTTACTCCTGAACTAATCAAGAGAATGGTTTATAAGTTTAGACAATTAGATTTACCTAGATTGATTAAACTTAAAGATTATTACTTAAATAAAACAGATATTTTAAAGAGGGTACAAGCAGACCCTACAAAACCTAATAATAAGGTTGTTCATCCATATAGTCAGTATATTACTGATACTTTATGCGGTTACTTTATGGGTGAGCCTGTTACTTATAGTGGTTCAGAAGCAGGTATTGATGAATTAAAGTTAGTTCTTGAATATAATGATGAACAAAATGAAAACATGGAACTAGCTAAGAATTGTTCTATTTATGGTAGAGCTTGGGAGCTGATGTATATTGATAGTGATGGCTCAATCCGCTTTACTAATATAGACACAAAAGAAATTATTCCTATTTATGGAGAAACAATAGAAGATGAATTAGTTGCTGTTATAAGATTCTATGATGAATATAACCTAATTAAAGATGCTATGGAAACAATAGTAGAAGTATATACAGATAAAGAAGTAATTAGATATAAAGCCTCTACTACACTGGATACATTGCAGCTTATAGACAGCCAGCCGCATTTCTTTGGTTGTGTTCCTTTTGTTGAATATAGAAACAATGATGATATGACTGGTGATTTTGAAGGAGTTATGTCATTGATTGATGCTTATGATGCTCTTGTTTCTGATGATTTAAATGACTTTGAATATTTCTGTGATGCTTACTTAGCATTATATGGTTATACTGCTGATGCTGAAGATATTAGAGCAATGAAAGAAAACAGAGTTCTTTTAATGGATGCTGATACAAAAGCAGAATGGTTAACTAAAGCTGGAGATAGTGCGGGAGTTGAAACTACTAAACAAAGAATTGAAAGAGATATTCATAAGTTTAGTAAGACACCTAATAGCAGTGATGAGAACTTTGGCGGCAATTCCTCTGGTGTAGCAATGAGATATAAGTTGTTAGGTACAGAGAACCTTGCTTCTATTAAGGAGAGAAAGTTCAAGAAAGGCTTACAAAGAAGATTAGAGATTATTAGTGCTATCTTTAGCCTTACAAGAAAAGCTGACCTGGACTGGATGGGCGTGGACATAGTCTTTACTAGAAACTTGCCGGTAAATGAAGGAGATATCACTACACTAGTTCAGAACCTTGATGGCATTGTATCTAAGAGAACTTTACTTGGACAGTTACCTTTTGTTGAAGATGCTGATAAAGAATTAGAACAGTTACAAAAGGAAACTGAATCAACTATTTATTATACAGCAGGAGTTAATCCAACTGTTTTAAATAAAGAAGAAGATAGTGAGGTAGAATAATGGATTGGGCAGCCGCACACAAAATAAACAATAATGCTTTTAAGATTGGTGCTGGCTGGGAAGCTAAAGTAGTGCAGATGTTTATAGTGTTATCAAAAGATAATGAACTTAGTTCTACTGATATTGCTTTACTCTTGTCCTTCATTCAGCAAGAGCTAGATAAGATAGCACAAACTGAAATAGAAGCTTTAAACAATGCACTTACTTTAGCTTATGGTTATTCATTAAATGCCACACTAGATGAATTAGATGATGTTGGCTTTACTATTCCTTCTCTTGCTCTTGGTTATAATATTAATTGGTGCAAGGATGGTAAAGACTATAATCAAAGAGTTATAGCTAACATGAATGGTATTAAACAAGAAATACAAGGCTTACTGCTAGGATGGCAAGGAGATGACCCAATAGTTCTGATGGGTTTAATCCATGACATTCTTACAAAAGCAGAAAATGAATGGAAAAGATTAATCAGAACAGAATTAGAGGCGGCTTCAGTTCAAGGCTGTAGAGATGCAAACTTAATGAAGGGTGCAAGATATGCGGTAATTGAGAATGATAGCCCCTGTGATGAGATATGTGCGGAAATGGTTGGTGAACATGAAGTATCTCTTTATGGTACTTTAGGTATTGACTTGCCGCCTTATCACCCTAATTGTCAATGCGTTTTTTTAGGAATTTTTGGACAAGATTAAGTAAAAGGATATTAGGATTTTTGATAAATAAGTGAAGACAAGTAAACAGGATGGATTGTTTATTAGTTTAATTATCTACTTCTAAAATCCCAATAACTTTTATTGGAATAACAGAAACTGTTCCAACCAATATAAATAATACTCTGGAATAGTTTCTGTTAAAAGTAACAAAATAATTAGAATATGAGGGATTCCATAAGATTAACTCTTCTTAGAGGGAATTAAAAGGAATGTACTCAAAAGGAGAGTAAATAATATGGCAGATGTAGAGAATACAAATACTACTCAAGAAGTAGAAACTAAGAACCAAGATAATAAAGAAACTAAGACTTATACTCAAGAGGAAGTTGATAAATTACTTCAGCAAGAGGGAGATAGGAGAGTTACTCAAGCCTTGAAGAAACAGCAAGAGGCTCAGAAATTAGCAAGTATGTCCCAAGAGGAAAAGAATGAGTATGAGTATAATCAAAAACTTTCTGAGTTAGAAAAGAGAGAACAAGAGATAGCCAAGAAAGAATTGGTTATGGAAACAGAGAAACAACTTGGGGAAAAGGGTCTACCAGCAGAGGCAGCCGCATTTATTGTTGCTGTTGATGCAGAAACTACAAAGAAAAACATTACTTCTTTTGAGAAGATGTTTAATAAGGCGGTTGAAGCAGAGATTAATAAAAGGATTGCAACAGGTTCACCTAAGACTGGGGCAGGCAATAATCAAGCAATCACCGTAGAACAATTTAAGAAAATGAACTTAATGCAGCAAGCTGAATTGTTTAAAACTCAACCTGAGTTATACAAGAGCTTGACTAATATGAAATAATAAAGGAGAAAATAATTATGGCAAATCAGGTTTATGATAATGTTGTTTTAGCCAACAAAATTGAAGACATTTTAACTACTGCTGTTGATTTAAATAGCTACATGACAGTAGATACTAGCATGACACAGGAAGCTGGTATGAAGAAAAAGATTAATACTTATAAGGCACAGGGTAATGTAGAGACTCTTGAAATGGGTTCTGGTAACACTGGAGATA
>OHZL01000382.1_pt1 | contig 17370 bp, 16 predicted proteins | sample 1580531 | NCBI WGS metagenome assembly OHZL01 (sample SAMEA3882522, study PRJEB24775) | human gut metagenome | biome: human-associated habitat; feature: intestine environment; material: feces | place: Netherlands | collected 2009/2010 | reverse complement strand
CCCGAACCCTTTTTCATAAAGAATCGGGTTCGAGTACGAACTGTATGGTGGACGGTACAGGACTCGAACCTGTGACCTCCTGCACGTCAAGCAGATGCTCTACCAGCTGAGCTAACCGTCCAGATGTCGTATCGACTTGAGTATGATACCACATTTTTTGCGCAATTGCAAGGGCTTTTTTGAAAAAAGTCTGCCTTTTCCGTTTTTTGCCCCGGAGGATTGGCGCAAAGGCCCCTTTGCGGGGGCTGGCAGAGGAGAGGTGCGCTCAGAGCGCCCGGCGGATGATGTCGTAGAGGATGGGCTTCATGTTGTCGATGTTGTCGGGCTTGCCCTCCAACACGGAGGTATAGCACACCGACATGCACATGCTGCCCAGGGCGGTGATGCGCTGGTAGATCTCCCGCTCGGTGCGGCCCGCCATCTCGGGGCTGCACATCACGATCTGGAGGACCTTGCGCATCAGCGGTTCGGCCTCGCCGCTGGCTTCGATCTGATCCAGCCCGGGCCAGACAAAGCTGCGCTCCAGGAAGCGGAGCATCAGGGTGTCCGCGCGCAGGGCTTCGATGATATGGTCAATGACAAAGATCATCTGGTCGGGGAAGCTGGTAAGCTCGGCGGCGTGCTGCTCGGCGGCGGCACAGGCGTTGTCCAGCAGCTGGTAGCTCACCCGGGCCAGCAGGGCCTGCGTGACTGAACCCTTATCGGCAAAATAGAGGTAGAATGTGCCCTTGCCCACCTTGGCGCGGGAGGTGATATCCTCCACGCTGGTCTTGGAGGTGCCCCGTTCCAGAAACAGCTCGTAAGCTGCATCCAGAAGCGCGCGGCGCTTTTCCTGTTTCTTTCCTTCCACGGTGCTCATAGCTTGCTGCATCCTCTTTTCTGACGTTGTTTTGTCGTGTAAACAATATTTTAGCAGGGAGAAGGGAAGAGCGCAAGAGCAAAAGCCCCCGGACAAGCTATACAATTTTTGCTTTGTGATAAGAAAACTGACTTTTGGTCATTTTTTGTCTTGACACCTTGCGTCGATTGGTTATAATAGTGCTTGCTCAGAAATGACCACGGGTCATTTTTAGGGCAGATCCAATCAACTTTCGTATGGAGGGTTCCCATGAAAAAGATCGCACAGAGCATCGTGCGTCTGCGCAAGCTGATCTTAACAGTAGCGGTCCTGCTGTTGATCCCTTCCGCAATCGGCGCGGTTGCTACCCGCATCAATTATGATGTCCTGACCTATCTGCCGCAGGAGCTCGACTCCATGATCGGCGAGGTAGCGCTTGAGGACGACTTCCATCTGGCCTCCACCGGTATGATCACGGTGGAAGGCCTGCCTACCAATGAACTGATCGCCATGAAGAAGGACATTGATGCGGTGCCCGGTGTCACACAGACCTTCTGGCTCAGCGATGTCATCGACCCCAGCATCCCCACCGAGATGCTGCCCGCGGATGTCCAGCAGTTCATGTTCGGCAAAAACGATTCCACCATGCTCATCGTCCGGTTTGATGCGCCCAGCGCCAGCGACGAGACGATGAACGCCGTCCAGCAGATCAAACAGGTGCTGCGGCACGACTGCTACTTTGGCGGCATGAGCGTCATCTTGCAGGATACCAAGGCACTGATCAATGAAGAAATGCCGCTGTACATCCTGTGCGCTGTGGGTGCCAGTATGCTGGTGCTGTTCCTCTCGCTGGAGAGCACCATCACGCCCGTACTGTTCATGCTGGGCCTGCTGTTCCCCATTGCGTACAACTTTGGCACCAACATCTTCCTGGGTCAGATCAGCTACATCACCCAGGCGCTTTCCACGGTGCTGCAGCTGGGCGTGACGATGGACTTCTCCATCTTCCTGCTCCACCGTTATCAGGAGGAAAAGGAACTCCGCTCCTCCAACGAGGAAGCCATGGTGACCGCCATCTGCAAGACCATGACCTCCATCACCGCTTCCTCCCTGACCACCATTGCGGGCTTCCTGGCACTGTGCGCCATGCGCCTGACGCTGGGCCGCGATATCGGTGTTGTTATGGCAAAGGGTGTGGCGCTGGGTGTCATCTGCACCATCGTCATCCTGCCTGCTTTGATCCTGACCTTTGATCAACAGGTCGAAAAGTACAAGCACCGCACCATCGTTCCCAAGCTGACCAAGCTCAGCTACTTTGTTTCCAAGCACGCAATGCCCATCGTGGTCGTCTTTCTTGTGCTGCTGGTGCCCTTTGTGGTGGCCCAGCAAAAGACCGAGGTCTACTACACCCTGTTCGACTCGCTGCCCCAGGATCTGACCGGTATCGTTGGCACCAACAAGCTGGGCGAGGACTTTGGCATGACCACCTCCCACTTTATTCTGGTGGATGAGGACCTGACCGCAACGCAGGTGTCTGACCTCTGCGATGAGCTCAAGGATGTGGACGGCATCACCCAGGTGGTGAGCCTGGATTCCATCACCGGTCCGGGCTTCCAGACCGAGCTGCTGCCCGACAGCGTGACCGAGATCCTGCAGTCCGGCGGCTACAAGCTTATTCTGGCCAACAGCTCCTATAAGACCGGTACCAATGCCATCAACAACCAGCTGACCGAGATGAACGACCTCATCAAGGCGGTTGACCCCAACGGTGTCATCACCGGCGAGGGTGCCATGACCAAGGATCTGATCGAGGTTGCGGACGTGGATTTCAAGAACGTCAACGTCTGGTCGATCATGGCAGTCGCTGCCATCATCCTGATCTCCTTCCGGAGCCTGTCCATCCCTGTGCTGCTGGTTGCCAGCATCGAGGCCGCCATCTCCATCAATATGGGTATCCCGTACTTCACCGGTACCCAGCTGCCCTTCATCGCCAGCATCGTCATCGGCACCATCCAGCTGGGCGCGACTGTGGACTACTCCATCCTGATGACCACCCGTTATCACGAGGAGCGCAGCTATGGCCGCACCCCGCAGGAAGCTGCCCAGCAGTCGCTGGAGCACTGCAGCCAGTCCATCCTGACCAGCGGCCTGACCTTCTTTGCCGCAACCGTCGGCGTGGCCGCCATCAGTAAGATGGAGCTGCTGCAGAGCATCTGCCGGCTCATCTCCCGCGGCGCACTGATCAGTATGGCTGTCATTCTGGTCGTTCTGCCCGCTGCCCTGATGCTGCTGGACTGGGTCATCCGCCACACCACCATGCACTGGCTGGTCCCTGAATCTTCCAACGCCAAGAAGTCTGATAAGGAGTAACTACCATGAAAAAATCGCTTCGTTTCGCCAGTGCGGCGCTGGCGCTGACTCTCGCCGCAGGCATGACCCTGCCCGCCTTTGCAGCCGCCAAGGCCGATTATTCCAAGGATGAGACCGTCTACGCCGTGATGAACGCCGACGGCTCCATCAAGTCCACCACCGTCAGCGAGCACCTGTACAGCGCTTCCGGCCTGTCCAATGTCACCGATGAGAGCACCCTGACCGATATCCAGAACACCGAGAGCGATGCCGCGTTCACCCAGGACGGCGAAAAGCTGGTCTGGAACACCGACGACACCGACGTGTACTATAAGGGCAATACCGACAAGGCCCTGCCCATCACCGCAAATGTCACCTATACGCTGGACGGCGTGACCGACAGCCTTGAGAACCTGATCGGCAAGAGCGGCCACTTGACCGTGACCGTTGACCTGACCAACAACGAGACCGGCACCGTGACCGTCAACGGCAAGGAGCGCACCGTTGTCACCCCGCTCATCACTGCTGTGGGCGTGATCTTTGGTCAGGACGCCACCAACCTGAGCGCCGAGCACGGAATGCTGGAATCTGCCGCCAAGAGCAGCGTGGCCGCTTTCGTCTGCCTGCCCGGCGTGAAGGACTCTCTGGACGGCCTGCTGCCCGATGACCTGTCCACTGTGGAGGATTATCTGCAGGACAGCGTCACCGTGGAAGCCGATGTCAAGAACCTGACCGCGCCGCAGGTCATGCTGGCCTGTGCCACCAACGCCGATGCGCTGGGCACCAATGCCTTTGACCTGAGCAGCCTCAACGAGCTGACCGATGGCATCAGCCAGCTGAACGATGCCATGAACCAGCTGATGGATGGTGCCGCCCAACTGGTGGACGGTGCTTCCCAGCTGGCCAACGGTACCCTGGCCCTGCTGGACGGCGCTTCTCAGCTGAACAGCGGCGTTTCTGCCCTGAACGATGGTCTGGGCCAGCTGACCAACGGTCTGGATACCCTGAGCTCCAATAACGCCGCCCTGCAGGCCGGTGCCCAGCAGGTGGCCGATGGCGTTCTGGCCTCTGCCAACAGCACCCTGATGGAGGGCGGCCTGATCGACACCCCCATGACCTGGGACAACTACGCTTCCGTCATTGACGAAGTGCTGACCATGAACGAAAAGACACTGGCCGCTGCCCGCAAGAAGATGGTGCGCACCGTCTGGGAGCAGGAGCCCAGCTTCAAGGACAGCCAGCTGGACATTGCCCTGTATCTCTCCGCAACCAAGACCAACCACGACCTGGAAGCTGCTCTGCGGCTGATGCAGAGCTACGACCCCTCCATGTTCAGCGCCATGCTTGATCTGAGCACTGCCAGCGCCAAGCAGACTGTGCATGACGAGCTGAAGTATCAGGCTGAGAACAGCCAGGATATCGCAGATGTCCGTGCCCTGAAGAACAGCCTGGCGCAGATCCAGTATTTCGTGTCCAGTGTCAACCAGTACACCAACGGTGTTGCCACCGCCGCTGACGGTGCCCACTCCGCAAAGGACGGTGCCGCCCAGCTGGCCGATGGCACCAAGACCCTGTATGACGGCGTGACCACCCTGAATGATGGCGCAGGCCAGCTCAGCGATGGCACGGTCCGGCTGAACGATGGCCTGAACCAGTTCAATGAGGAGGGTATCTCCAAGCTGACCGGCGCTCTGGACGAGGAGCAGATCCATGGCCTGAAGACCGTGCTGGACGAGATGACCAGCCGTCTGGAGGACTACACCAGCTTTGCCGGTAAGTCCGAGGATGCTTCCGGCAGCGTGAAGTTCGTCTATAAGACCGGTGAGACGGTCGCCGCTGCGGATGTTACCGCCCAGACCACCGCCGATGTGCAGGAAGGCAACTTCTTCACCCGCCTGTGGCAGCGGATCGTGAACCTGTTCAAGTTCTGAAAAAACGGCGTGCCTGCTTGACAAGCCGCCGGAGATTGACTATACTACAAATAGATTCGTCAAGAAAAATGACCGCTCAGGCACTGAAACGTTGAGGCGGTCATTTTTTATGCCAATTTTAAGGAGACCACAGCATGGCAGAGAGGGGATTGTATCCGGACGGGGAACAGCGCCGCCGCATCATGGATTTTATTATGGCGGCCGGTCAGACCCTTTTGGAGAACGGGGCAGAGGTGTTCCGGGTGGAGCAGACCATGGAGATCATGGCGGCCAGCTTCCACCTGCGGGAGTTCCATGTCTATGTGCTGACCAACGGCATTTTTGCCAGTGCAGGCACGGCGGAGATGAGCGAGGTGCGCAACGTGCCCACCCGTACCACCCACCTGGGGCGGGTGGCGGCGGTGAATCAGCTTTCCCGCCAGATCGCGTCCGGGGAAGTGGACACCATCGATGAGGCCGAGACCCGGCTGGCTCAGGCCAGGTGCATCCCTTTTCCGAAGGACTGGGTGCAGATTGCGGCGGGCATGGGCGGCGCGTTCTGCTTTGCGCTGATTTTTGGAGGCGACCTGAAAGCCGGGCTTGCCGCCGCTGCGGCTGGTGTTGCGGCCAACGCCTACCTGCTGTTCTGCGGGCGGCACGGCGTGGGGGGCGGGTTCCGAACCATCTCCACCGCCGCCCTCATCACCCTGTGCTGTATTCTGGGCTGCAGCTTGCTGGGCACTGAAGCCAGTCACGCCATCATCGGCACCCTGATGATCCTGACCCCCGGCATCGCCTTTACCATGGGCATCCGGGACTTTGTGCAGGGCGATTACCTGTCCGGCACCATCCGGATGATCGACGCGCTGCTCATTGCGGCCAGCATCGCCATCGGCGCCGGCCTTGTGCTGAGTCTCTATGCCTTTTTGAAGGGGGTGGCCGTGGTATGACAGAGCTTCTTTTCACCGGGGAGCAGCTGGGCCGTCTGGCCCTGCAGTTCCTGCTGGCCGGGGCGGGCACCCTGAGTTTTGCCATCCTCTTTGCCTGCCCCAGGCGAACCCTGCCCTACTGCGGGCTGGTGGGCGCAGTGGGGTGGCTGGTATACGAGATCGCGGAGCTGTTCGGGATGGAAGCCTTTGCAGCTTCGCTGCTGGCGGTCATTCCGCTGACGCTGCTGGCCCGCATCCTTGCGATGACCCTCAGAGCACCGGTGACGGTGTTCCTGCTCACCGGCATCTTTCCGCTGGTGCCCGGTGCGGGCATCTATTACAGCGCCTACTACTTCATTCAGGGCGACAACGCTCTGGCGCTGGCAAACGGCATCTCCACCTTCAAGATCGCCGTGGCGCTGGCCGTGGGCATTGCCCTGGTGCTGGGCATCCCCCTGCCAAAGAAACAGTGATAAAACAAAAACGAGACCGCCCGGTGGGCGGTCTCGTTGGTTATGCGGGAAAATCAGGTGGTGGGAACCATCCGCAGCAGCTGGGCCCCGGTGGTGACATCCAGCTGGAAATATGCCTTGTTCAGCTCGGTGTTGTAGGAAACACTGACCGGTGTTTCGGTACCGTCGGCATTGATTTGCATCAGGCCGTAGCCGGAAACGGTATTGGCGGGTACCTCGATGCTGGCAATGACTGGCTGGGCCATCACACGGGCGGGGGTGACCTCCTCGCTCTTTACGGTGCCGCACTTTTCGCAGATGACCCGTTCAATAACAGTGGGATAGTAGAATGCTGCTGTCATTACCTGCTCACCGTTTTTCAGAGTCCCGGTGTGAATAGTCAGGTTGGAAAAGTTGGAGAAGACACCGTTTACCTTGGTCAGCTGGGTGTTATTCTTTACCTTGCCGCATTCGGGGCAAAGTGTAAGGGTCTCGGTGGTGCCATCGGGGAGCTTATGCTGGAAGGTGGTCTCCACACACTCAGTCTTATACTCTGTCGTGGTCTTCCAGGTGTGTTCCTTGCACTCGGTTTTGCCCGGGGTTTCTTCGGCAATGCTGACCACAGAACTGCCTGCCAGCACACAGACGGACAGACCAAAGGAGGCCAGGGCTTTCAGTATACGATTTTTCATAGCAGGATCCTTTCTCCCCGCATCCCGGCGGGGCAGCACGATTTGAGCTTGGCTGCTTTTACCATGGCTCCAGCCTGATTATACCAATTAGAAGGAAAAGGTGTCAATGTCCGGGATTAAGTCCTGTGGGAAGATTCACTAGCAGAATACAACGGAATGACAGAAACACAGGAGCAAAATGAATATATACACTGAGAATGGGATGTAACCTGTATAAATGTTTTCAAAAGGGTTTCATTTGTTCCGATTTTTTGCACAACACTTGACTTTTTTATTTGTACAACATATACTAATCCTGTTCCTTGATGACACGATGAAGCGCATCGTGCCGGGAAAGTGAAAAATTATACAATCAACAGAGGAGTGTTTGAATATGAAAAAGATCAATCGCCGCAGCTTTCTGGCTGCCGCTGGTCTGACCGCTGCCGCTCTGGCTCTGACTGCCTGCGGCGGTTCCGCCTCCAGCACCGCTTCTTCCACTGCAAGCAGTGCAGCTTCTTCCGAGGCTGCTTCCACCAGCGCTGCCGCTGAGCTGACCACCGTTGAGGCTGGCAAGCTGACCATGGCCACCAACGCTGCCTTCCCTCCGTACGAGATGACCACCGATGCCGGTGAGTTCGAGGGCATCGACATCGACACCGCCAAGGCCATTGCTGAGAAGCTGGGCCTGGAGCTGCAGATCGATGATATGGACTTCGACGCAGCACTGCTGAGCGTGCAGCAGGGCAAGGCCGATATCGTCATGGCTGGCGTTACCGTGACCGACGAGCGCAAGGCTGTGATGGACTTCTCCGACAGCTACGCTACCGGCATCCAGTCCATCATCGTTCCCGAGGGCTCTGATATCACCTCTCCCGATGATCTGGCAGGCAAGAAGATCGGCACCCAGCGCGGCACCACCGGCTACATCTACTGCTCTGATGACTTCGGCGATGACGCTGTGGTCGCATACGACGACGGCCTGACCGCTGTGCAGGCTCTGAACAATGGCCAGGTCGATGCAGTTGTCATCGACAATGCCCCTGCAAAGGAGTTCGTTGCCGCCAACCCCGGTCTGGTCATTCTGGACACCAGCTACGCCGAGGAGGATTACGCCATCGGTCTGGCAAAGGGTTCCGCTCTGGAGGATGCTGTCAATGCCGCTCTGGAAGAGCTGAAGGCTGACGGCACCCTGCAGTCCATCGTGGACAAGTACATCACCGCTGAATAATTCAGCTGTACCTTGTATCACGGGGAGGCGGCCCCATCTGGGGCACCTCCCCTTTTTTGGAAAGAACAGGTTACAAAATTCTAACAATTTTAGAAAGCGAGGATGCGAATGGCCGCACAATACGAACTGCTGAAAGAGCTGCTCAACAGCGGCACGAAGCTGGACTTCGGGCAGGAAATGTTCTTCAAATTCTATCAGGCGTTCATCCTGAACGACCGCTGGGTGCAGTACATCCAGGGCGTGGGCACTACGCTGCTGGTCACCGCCATTGCGCTGGCACTGGGCGTGGTGCTGGGCAGTGTGGTGGCACTGGTGCGTGTTGCGCACGACCAGCAGCGTCCCGGCCGCAGGAACCCGGTGCTGGGCTTCTTCAATGCCGTCTGTCAGGTGTACACCACCATCATCCGCGGCACCCCCATGATGGTCCAGCTGCTCATTATGAGCATGGTCATCTTTGCCAACAGCCGCAACTTTACCATGGTCGGTGCGCTGGCACTGGGCATCAACTCGGGCGCTTACGTCTCGGAGATCATCCGCGGCGGCCTGATGGCGGTGGACCCCGGCCAGATGGAAGCCGGCCGCAGCCTGGGCCTGAACTACATGACCACCATGGTGGTCATTGTCATTCCGCAGGCCATCCGCGCGGTGCTGCCTGCACTGGGCAACGAGTTCATCGTCCTGCTCAAGGATACCTCGCTCATCACCGTTATCGGCGGCAAGGAGCTGCTGTATGCGGCGCAGGGCATTATGAACCGTACCTACGAGGCCATGTTCCCCCTGTTGGGCGTTGCAGTGGTCTATCTGATCTTAGTCATGCTCTTTACATGGCTGCTGTTGAAGTTTGAGAGGAGGATGGCGCAAGGTGACCGCTAATCATGCTGAAAAGATCCTGGAAGTCCGTGGTCTGACCAAGACCTACGGCGGTGAGGCCAAAAAGGGCGCAAAACATCCCACCCCCACCCTGGATGTCCTGAAGGGCATCGACATCGACATCTACCGCGGCGATGTGGTCTGCCTGATCGGCCCCTCCGGCTGCGGCAAGTCCACCTTCCTGAAGACCCTGAACCGGATGAACGACCTTGTGCCCGGGGTCCGCATCGAGGGCGATGTCCGCCTGAAAGGGCAGGACATCTTTGCCCGCGAGATGCAGCCTACTGAGCTGCGCCGCCGGGTGGGCATGGTGTTCCAGAAGGCCAACCCCTTCCCCATGAGCATCTACGATAACATCACCTACGGCCCCAGGCTGCACGGTGTGCACAATAAGGCAGAGCTGGACGAGCTGGTGGAAAGCTCCCTGAAGGGTGCCGCCCTCTGGAACGAGGTCAAGGACCGCCTGAAAAAGAGCGCTCTGGGTCTTTCCGGCGGCCAGCAGCAGCGCCTGTGCATTGCCCGCGCCCTGGCTGTCAAGCCCGAAGTCCTGCTGATGGATGAGCCCACCAGCGCCCTGGACCCCGGCTCCACCATGAAGGTGGAGGAGCTGATGAGCGAGCTGAAAAAGAACTACACTGTGGTCATCGTGACCCATAACATGCAGCAGGCAGCCCGTATCAGCGACCGCACCGCCTTCTTCCTGCTGGGCGAGCTGGTGGAAGCCGGCCCCACGGCACAGATCTTCAGCACCCCGCAGGATAAGCGCACCGAGGATTACATTTCGGGCCGGTTCGGCTAAGGAGAAAAACGCAATGAGCAACCGTACACAATACGAAAATGACCTTGCCGCCCTGAAAACGGCCCTGACCGAGATGGGTCAGAGCGCTGCCGATGCCGTGGAAGCTGCAATGGAAGCCCTCTGCACCGCCGATGCCGAGGCTGCCGCCGCCGTGGCGCAGGGCGATGGCCGCATCAACAACATGGAGCGGGACATTGAGCACCGCTGCATGACCCTGCTGCTCCGCCAGCAGCCGGTGGCAGGCGACCTGCGCCGCATCTCCACCACCATGAAGGTGGTCACGGATGTGGAGCGCATCGGCGACCATGCCTCCGATATCGCGGAGATCATCCCCCATCTGGTTACTGTCCGCAAGGAGGGTGACCCTGCTGTGAGCCAGGCTATCAAGATGGGCCAGAAGGCGCACAAGATGATCCAGGATGCCCTGAATGCCCTGACCTCTGAGGACGAGCAGGCCGCCCTCAGGGTCATTGCTGCCGACGATGAGGTGGACTACGATTTCAACGCCATCAAGCATACGCTGGCGCAGGAGATCGCCGCCGACCCCGGCAAGGTGGATGCCGCCCTGGATCTGCTCATGGTCATCAAATATCTGGAGCGCATCGGCGACCACGCCGTAAACCTGGCCGAGTGGGTGGAGTTCGTCCGCAGCGGGCGTTATCATAACGAAAATATGTTCTGATCTTTTGTTTCTGTAAAAATTTGAGCTTCCTGCAATTATTTCTGTGACCCGCCCGTATTATAGGCAGAAAGGCTTCCCCAGAAAGCCTGATGAACTGGCTGCGGCGGGCGTCCGGCATCCCCCTTTTGTCCCCTCGTCCGCCGCGCCGCAACGGAGGACCGGATTCTTATGAAACAGATGCAGAAATTTCCGCTGGAAGCGCGCGGCGAGACTGTCAGCCGGGAAGCGCTGGTCCAGGCGGCATTACAGGAGATCACCCAGAATTACCGCGAAGCAAGCCTTTCCAATGTGGCCCGCAGCTACGGCGTTTCGCTGGCGTATGTCAGCGAGTGCGTCCGGGCCCAGACCGGAAAGACCTATAAGGAGCTGTTGCAGAAGCACCGGATGGAGACCGCCGCCCGCCTGCTGCGCCGCAGCGACCTGAACATCCAGCAGATCATCACCCAGGTGGGCTACGAGAACACCAGCTACTTCTACCGCCTGTTCCATGAGCGGTATGGCCAGAGCCCCCGGGAGTACCGCCGGGCACGCAGCCAGCGCACATAAGTGCATCAGTGAACGACCCTCTCCGCCTTTGCAGCAGGCTTTGACGGAGAGGGCCGTTTTGTGTTATATTAAGGCAGAACGATCAGGGCGGGCAGCGGCCCGCCGGAAGAGAGGTTGGATGAAGATGTTTCGTGGAGCAAGACGTGCAGATCTGGATGCGATCCTGAAAATTTATGCCCGCGCCCGGCAGGCGATGGCGGATTCCGGCAACCCCACCCAGTGGGGAGATCATTTCCCGCCGCAGGAGCTGCTGGAAGAGGACATTGATTCCAACCGGCTGTTCCTCTACCTTGTCAACGGCGAGCTGGAGGGCGTGTTTGCCTTTATCCTTGGCCCGGACCCCACCTATGCCCGGATCGAGGATGGCAAATGGCTGAACGATACCCTGCCCTACGGCACCATCCACCGGCTGGCTTCGGCGGGCAGGCACCCCGGCGTTGCCGCCGCTGTGATCACCTGGTGTCTGGAGCACTGCGAGAGCCTGCGGGCCGACACCCACGCCGACAACAAGATCATGCAGCACCTGCTGGAAGAAAACGGCTTTACCAAGTGCGGCATCATCCATGTGGAGGATGGCACGCCCCGCATTGCCTACCAGAAAATGTCCCTTACCCTGCCTTTGCGCCGGGATTGAACCGCAAAAATGCGCCGCCCCACCAAACGATGGAGCGGCGCTGTTTTTATGCAGTTCTGTCAGGCGTGGAAGGGAGCGGGTGCGCCTGCGTTCAGGAAGCGGCAGCTGCTGCCGGAGCTTCCGGGGCGGGCTGCTCTGCCGCAGTTTCTTCCGGCGTGGGCTGGAAATACTTCTCGTACAGCTCCATGCCGATGCGGTAGCCCTGCCACACGATGACCGCCGTGCCTGCACCGGCCACGCCGATGATGGCGGCAGTGCCCAGAACGCTGGGCTCGCTCTCGATGGTGGCATCCCGGTACTGGGCTTCCACGGTCACGGTGCTGCCCTTGGCCACGCTGCCCGCCGGGATGGTAAAGCTCTCCTCGTTGTAGGCGACCGCCGGGTTGCCCAGCAGGCTGGCTCCATCCATGGCCCACAGGTCGAACACCATGCCCTCGGGCACGGCGCTCTGGTTCAGCGTCACCTTGACCTCGGCATCCACCGGCACGTTGGCGCTGGTCATGGCTTCGCCGCCGTTGTAGGTGAACGTGCCGCCTTTTACCGTCAGGGTGTAGGTTTCGGGAGTGGGGTCAGGTGTGGGTTCGGGCTTCTGGTCGGGAATCTTCTCCCAGTTGGCGTAAAGGGTGAACCGGCCGGTGGGAGCGCCAGTGAAATCATACGGCTCGTCATCTTTGGTGAGCCAGCCCTTGAACTCGTAGCCGGAAACGGTGGGAATTGTGGTGGGAGCTGTCAATGTCCCGCCCGTTTTGACGAACACTTTTATCATTCGCTCTGCTTCAGGCACTTTGTCGCCATAGTCGAAGGTGACGAGAGTGGGGACATAGTCAGAAAGAGCAGAAATAACGCTTTCACTTGTGCCAGAGTAGCGGATGTCATTCAGGCTAGTACAACCAGTGAAAACATTCGAGCCAATTGAAGTTACGCTGCTGGGAATCGTGATACTAGTCAGGCTAGAACAATTCTTGAAAGCCCAGGGGTCAATAGTTGTCACACTATCAGGAATCGTGATACTGGTGAGCTTAGTGCAGTTAGAAAAAGCACCCAATTGGATAGAAGTTACGCCGTCGGGGATTACAATACTGCTCAATTCAGAACAACCAGAAAAAGTATAAGGCCTGATAGAAGTTATGTTATTTGTTGAAAGTGTTATGCTGCTTAAATTGGTGCAAGAATCAAAGGCATACGCATCGATATATGTGACACTTTGTGGAACTGTAATGTTAGTGAGGCTGGAACACTCAGAAAAAACATGTTCGCCAATAGATACTACGCTATCTGCAATATCAACATGAATTAGCTTGCTAAACCGAGTAAAAGCAAGATTACCAATTGAAGTTACACCGGGAGAAACGACAACAGAGGTGATTTGATCCCGGAAACTGCGCCATGGTTGATGACCGCTCATTAGATAATCTTCCATTGCACCACTGCCGCGAATCGTCAACGTATAAGTACTCGGGTCATCCGTGTTTTCGGTCAGCTGCCAAGTGACACCAGACCCATCTCCAGCTGCGCCGCCGGTCAGCTTGGCACCGGGTTCAACCACCAACTGGACATCCGGGTTCAGGGGGCGCAGTGCGGTTCCTGAACCGGAAAAATCATAATTGCCGCTTTCCAGCGTCAGCGTGTTATTGCTCGCATCAAAATTCCAGCCGTTGCCGCTGTATTTTTTGTTGCTGCCCATAGGGCCAACGGGGTAGCCGTTTTCGTCAATTACCAGCCGGGTCAGCATGCTCAGGGTAACGGTGTCTGTACCAGTGGATGGTGCGGTGAAAGTGACAAAAAAACTATCAGAGGGTGCATGGTCAGTAGAATAGCTTGCACTTGGTGCCCAATCTTTTAACAAACAAGGTGTGCCGTTTGTGTCTCCGAATGTAACATCAATAGGAAATAATATTGGTTGACTGATAGGGGAAAAAGTATATTCGATGGTGACACTGGTATCATGGTCGGAATTGGGAATAATATAACAGCCACCGTTGAGACCATTGATTGTTGCGCGGCTAATCTTATAGATACCAGTGTTCTGGAGGTTCACATTCAAGGTATAGCCTTTAGCAACATGGCCACCCTCTGGCTTTTTACGAAAAATGCCGCCATTTATGGTGCCATTGTTGGTAACGGATATAAACGTGCCATTTTCAATCGTGCCACTGGATTCATTGGATATGGCATGGAGAAATTTTCCACCAGTGATAGAACCATGATTTATGAGGGAAGAGGAAGAAGAAAAAAAATAACCGCCACTGATTTTTCCGTTATTTATCACAGCGTTGTCGAAATTTCCCCTAACAATGGTTGCCTTTCCTCCAATCGTGAGTTTACATTTGGTGACATTTCCATAGCCGGAAATAATTGAAAAAAATCATATTCTGTCGAGCTGGCAGGATGCAGGTCAAGCGTTTGTGTAGAACCGTCATAGCTCCAGCCATCACCAGAACAATCTTCATCATGGTTCTTACCGGAACCGACAGGATAGCCATCTACAATTTTTAATTGGCCGCCTCCCTCCGCCCACGCTGTAAGTGCCGACACAGGCAGGAGCGTTACCGCCATGCACAGCGCCACCAGAAGGCTGAGTAGTCGTTTCTTCATAGGGGGTCCCTCACTTTCTTTGGGCCGGAAGTGAAGCTCCGGCAAAAATGGATGCTCTTACTTCCTTAAATACACGCCGCGCGAAATCCTTTCACCCTTTTTCAAAAAAATTTAAAAAAAAACGAACTGCAAAACAGTCCGTTTTCGGGTCATCTTTCGTAATGTGTCTAAAGGCTTAAAATCTTGATGGTTTGCTCTTCTTCAAAAACATCATACACAAGGCGGTGCTGTACGTTGATGCGCCTGCTGTACGAGCCGTTCAAATCGCCCACCAGCTTTTCATAGGGCGGTGGGTTCTGGAACGGATTTTCTTTTATAACGGAGATCAGCGCCTTCGCTTTTTCGTCAAGATGGGCAGATTTCAGCTTTGGAATGTCCTTGAGCGCGGTTTTCGCATAAACAATTTTGTACATTTACCACTCCACAGCCGATTCGTCAACACAATCTTCCAGCGGTTCGGCCTTGGCCGCCAGGAGCTTTTCCCGCATTCCCGGCACGGAGACGAGATAAAGCGTTTCCATAATGCCGCTGTAATCTTCTTCCGAAAGCAGAACAGCGTTGCCGTCTTTGGTGCAGATGTTCAGCGGTTCATTGTACTTTACGGTCTGCTCTACATACTGGAAAGCATTCTTGCGAAAGTTCGTGATATTAGTGGTCGTCATCGTGCATCACCTCTTATGTACATAATAGCGTACACACTGCGCGGTGTCAAGACCTTTTTTGCCGAACTTGGGGCTTGTGGAGCGGGGGCAATCGTTCTATAATACAAGCTGTGAAATGAATCACAAAAGGGGTGGAACGTATGGACAAAAAACTGAACGAGGCCGTGGCGGCGCTGCGGCCCCAGATGGTGGCGGCGCTCCAGCGGCTGGTGCGCAGGCGCAGTGTGGAGGCCGACCCGCTGCCGGGCAAGCCCTTTGGCGAGGAGGTGGATGCCTGCTTTGCCGAGGCGCTGACCCTCTGCCATGAGCTGGGCTTTGAGACCACCGACATGGATCGGTACATCGGCTGGTGCGAGATCGGCACCGGGGACGAGATGGTGGCGGTGCTGGGGCATCTGGACGTGGTGCCCGAGGGCGAGGGCTGGCATCACCCGCCCTACGCCGCCGAGATCGAGGGCGGCAGGCTGTATGGCCGGGGTGCCATTGACGACAAAGGCCCGGTGGTGGCCAGCCTGTTCGCGCTGAAAGCCATCCGGGATCTGGGCATTCCGCTCAACCGCCGTGTCCGGCTGCTGTTCGGCCTGAACGAGGAGACCAACGACCGGGACGTGCTGTACTACAAGGCCCACGGCGGGGAGATCCCGGTGCTGGGCTTCACCCCGGACGGCGAGTATCCGCTCATCAACGGCGAAAAGGGCATCCTGAACGAAAGCTATGCTGTGCAGCTGCACCAGACCGGGGCCTGGCAGCTGAACAGGGTGCAGGGCGGCGTGGCCGGCAATGTGGTGCCGGACTACGCCTGCGCTGTGCTGACCGCCCCGGCGGGGGCCGCCCTGCCGGATGCGGAGCACATCACCGTGACAGCCATCCCCGGCGGCTATCAGGTGGAAGCGGTGGGCGTTTCGGCCCACGGCAGCCACCCGGAGCAGGGCGAAAACGCCATTGGGCGGCTGGTGTGCTACCTCGACCGGCTGCCGCTGGAGGGGGATGCAAAACAGGCCGTGCACTTTCTGGCCGAGAAGCTGGGCACCGACCCCTACGGCGAGCGCCTGCTGGGCCACCGGCTGGAGGATGCGCTCTCCGGCCCCATGAGCTGCAACTGGGGGCTGATCGAGGGCGACGCGCAGCATCTGTGGGTCAAGCTGAACTACCGCTATCCCGTGACCATGGAACGGGCAGACTGCCAGCCCGCTGTGCAGGCCGCCTTTGAGGCCGCAGGCTGGGCGCTGGATGGGCAGGTGCACAAGGAAAAGCTCTACTACCCTGCCGAGACCCCGCTGGTCAGCGCCCTGCTGGAGGTTTACCGGGATGCCACCGGCGACAATGCCCCGCCCAAGTGCATCGGCGGCGGCACCTACGCCAAGATGCTGCCTAACGTGGTGGCTTTTGGCCCCCTGTTCGCGGGTGACCCGGTCACAGAGCATCAGCCCGATGAATGCATCGATCTGGAACGTCTGGTGCAGAACGCCCAGATCATTGCAAACGCCATTGTCAAGCTGGCAAACCTGCCGCTGGAATAAGAAGGAGGACGGGACTATGAAGATCACGCAGGTGCGGCTGGGCCGCATTTCCACCCCGCTGCGGGTGCCGTTCAAAACAGCACTGCGCACTGTGAACAGCGTTGAGGATGTTATCGTGGAGCTCCACACCGATACCGGTGCGGTGGGCTACGGCGAAGCACCCCCGACCGGTGTTATCACCGGCGACACCACCGGGGCCATCCTCGGTGCCATTCAGGATCATATCGCCCCTGCCCTGCTGGGCCGCGACCTCGATGAATTTGAGGATCTGACCGCCGCTGTGCAGAAGGCGCTTGTCCACAACACCAGCGCCAAGGCCGCTGTGGACATGGCCCTGTGGGATCTGCTGGGCCAGAAGTACAGCGCCCCTGTTTACCGGATGCTGGGCGGTGCCCGCAGGAACATCGTGACCGATATCACCATCAGCGTCAACCCGCCGGAGGAGATGGCCCGGGATGCACGCACCGCCGTCCAGCGCGGCTACGACTGCCTGAAGGTCAAGGTAGGCATTGACCCTGAGCTGGATGTGGCCCGCCTTGCCGCGGTGCGGCAGGCCGTGGGCCGGGACATCAGGCTCCGCATCGATGCCAATCAGGCCTGGAATGCCAAGCAGGCGGTCCGCATCCTGAACCAGATGCAGGAGAAGGGGCTGGACATTGAGTTCGTGGAGCAGCCCGTGCCC
>OHZL01000380.1_pt1 | contig 17556 bp, 19 predicted proteins | sample 1580531 | NCBI WGS metagenome assembly OHZL01 (sample SAMEA3882522, study PRJEB24775) | human gut metagenome | biome: human-associated habitat; feature: intestine environment; material: feces | place: Netherlands | collected 2009/2010 | reverse complement strand
AACCCTCCGGCCCATAGGGCCGGTCCATCTTAAGAACCCTCCCTCATAACGCTGACTTTATAAGCATTGCCCGTAGGGCAATCCACAACCCTCGGGCCAACGGCCCGTCAAACTTAAGAACCTTTAGAACCCTCGGGACGAAGTCCCGTCAACCCTCATACCCGACAGGGCGTGTTATAAAAATATAAAAAACGGAGTCATCTATGGAAGTTATTATCGATCAAGTCAGCAAATCCTTCCGGAACGGCAAAAAGGTCCTGCCGGTATTGGAGGATATCAATATCACCCTGCACAAGGAAGAATTCGTGGCCCTCGTAGGACCCTCGGGCTGCGGGAAATCGACCCTCCTTAATATCTGCGCCGGCCTTCTGTCGCCGGATGCAGGATCCGTCTATTTCACAGGGGAAGATCTGAAAAGCGAGCCCCGGGTATCCATCGTATTTCAGGAGACAGGCCTCATGCCCTGGCGTAACGTATATGACAACATCGCCTTTGGACTGGACGCCGGCCATGTGCTGCCGAAGAAAGAATGGAAAGAGAGAATCGACCACTATATTTCCCTGGTAGGCCTTTCAGGCTTTGAGAAATCCTATCCTCATCAGCTGTCCGGTGGCATGAGACAGCGGGTAGGCATTGCCCGGGCCCTGGCCATCAATCCGGACCTGCTCCTCATGGACGAACCTTTCTCCGCCCTGGACGCCCAGACCCGCATCATCATGCAGCAGGAACTGGTGGACCTGTGGGAAAAGACGCGGCTCACCACCCTTTACGTGACCCACAATATCCAGGAAGCGGTCATGCTGGCGGACCGGGTGGTACTTCTTTCTCGCCGTCCGGGAAAGGTGCGGAATATCCTTTCCATTACCATCCCCCGGGGCGACCGGGAGAAACCGGAACATGCGGAAGAAATCGACCGCCTCACCCGTACCATCTGGGAACATATCAGCAAAGACGCCCTGGAGGCGATGACGGAGGTGAATGGCGATGAATAAATACATGGTTGAAAATAAAATGAAACGGTGGCAGAAAAGCTACAGCCCCGCCGTTTCCCTGATTTCCGTGGCGGTGCTGCTTCTCATCTGGGAAGGCATCTGCCGGGCAGGGGTGGTGTCATCCCTCTTCCTGCCGCCGCCGACCCTCATCATTTCCGCCCTGATCGATATGATTCAGGATGGAGAAATCGGCGTCTCCCTGGCGGCCTCCCTGTACCGCATTCTGCTGGGCTTTTTCCTGGGCAGCGCCTTCGGCCTTCTGGTGGGCCTGGTCACCGGCACCTCCGCCCTGGCGGACCGCATGGCCAACCCCATCGTCAATGCCCTCTACCCCATTCCAAAAATCGCCCTGCTCCCCCTTTTCATCCTCTGGCTGGGCATCGGTGAAGTATCCAAAGTCACCATCATTGCCCTGGGCGTCTTCTTCCCTGTGGCCATGAACACCTACTCCGGCGTGAAAAACGTGGACACCCTGCTCATCAAAGTGGCCGTGAGCTTCCACGCCGGCTGGGGCTACACCATGAGAAACGTGGTGCTTCCCTACGCCCTCCCCATGATCTTCGCCGGCCTCCGCATAGCTGCCGGTACCGCCCTCCTCCTTCTGGTGGCGGCCGAAATGATTGCCGCCGAACAGGGCATCGGCGCCCTGATCCTCCATTACGGCGACCTCATGATTACCGAACGCCTCATGGCGGGAGTCATCGTCCTCTCCGTACTGGGCCTCATCTTCAACCTGTTTCTCCAGTTTCTGGAAAGGAAACTGGTGCCCTGGAACCGTAAGGAATAGGGAATTTCATAGAATTTACTGAGGAGCTGTGAAAAAATGTAAATCATTTCTTCACAGCTCCTTTTTGTGTGGGATGAAGGGTCATTTTTTCCTGATTAAGAAATACCATTCAAAATAAAAGGTATATTTATTCCTAAAATAATTAAATAAACATACCTTCTACATTTTTAGAATAGGGGACGAAAGACAGATTCATATCAATAAATAGTGGCTTTATGATGAGAAAAGATGGATACACATAAATGTTATGCTTAAATTACAAGTAGGTACAAATAGTATCTACTTTATGATAGAATTGTAAAAGAGATGTAAAGAGTCCGTAAGGTTCATATTTTGAGAGGAGATGCTCGTAATGAAATGGAAAGCTTTGGCTGCATGTGCTTTAACTGCAGTAGCGCTGGCTGTAGCCGGGTGTGGAGGTGGACAGTCTTCCTCCGGTAAGGCGGGAGCGCCGCAGGGACCTGATTTGAAAGGAAAGAAACTGGTGATGTACGTTTCTTTCCATGAAGATACGGCTAAGCAGCTGGCAGATTCCTTCAAGAAAAAGACCGGTGCTGATGTAAGTTTCATCCGTCTGCCTACCGGTGAAGCACTGGCCCGCATTCAGGCAGAAAAGGATGCTCCGAAAGCGGATATCTGGCTGGGGGGCACAGCGGATGCCCATGCGAAGGCTGCAGCAGACGGTCTGCTGGAAGCCTATAAGTCTCCTAATGCCGGTATGATTCTTCCGGAGTATCAGGATAAGGACGGATACTGGTACGGTACCTATCTGGAGGTCATGTCTATTGGCTATAACGAGAAGCGGTTTAAGGAAGAATTTGAACCGAAGGGTGTGAAGGCTCCGGAAACACTGGAAGATTTGCTGAAACCGGAATTCAAAGGCGAAATTATTATGCCGGATCCGAGAAAGTCTGGTACCGGCAATACATTCATCAGTTCTGTTCTTCAGCAGATGGGACCGGAAAAGGGTTGGGCTTATCTGAAAGCATTAAAACCACAGGTCGCACAGTTTACGCCGTCGGGCTTTACGCCAGGACAGAAAACCGGCGCCGGAGAATATCTGGTATGCTTGAATTTCATTTCTGACCAGACTCTGGTCAGTGCCAAAGGCCAGAAGATTCACAGCACCATTTATGACCAGGCTGGATGGACCACCTGCCCGGTGGGCAAGATTAAGAATCATGCTAATGATGAAGCAGCTAAAGCGTTCATTGATTTCGTTCTGACCAAAGAAGCAGGCGATATTTTGGTAAAGACCACCCATGGTGTGGCCTGCAACCCCGATGTGGCTCCGCCTCCTGGAATGAAACCGCTGAAGGAACTGCCGCTTTTCAAGGAATATGATCTCATCAAAGCCGGCGCGGATAAGCAGAAAAATTGTGATGAATTCTTTGCTGACTGATGGATAATGAAGATATGCCTCCGCTTTCCGGCGGAGGTGTATTTTTTCCTTTATGAAACGGGAAGACTGTCACAAATCATGAAATAAGGAGTTATTATGAACGAAAAAGATACAGGTCATGAACATACAGGACTGGGGATGGAACTGAAACTGCTCCTCCGGGAACCGCCGCTTCTTATCAGCATTGCAGCAGTGTTCCTCCTTTTCGGTGTGTTTATTATTTATCCCTTTGTGAAGATCCTCCTGGTTCCTACGGAGGCAGACTGGATCAGGGCCATTACAGGCAGAGAATTCATACTGGTATTTGGGCATACCCTTTTTTCTTCCTTTATTGCCACGGCTGCTGCCATTGTATGTGGCTTTCTCTTTGCCTATGGTATTAACTACACCGATATGCCCTGCAAACGTTTTTTCCGGGTGATAGCTCTCCTGCCCACGATGGCGCCTTCTGTAGTGACAGGCCTGGCTTTCATCATGCTCTTTGGCCGGCGTGGATTTATTACATGGCAGCTGCTGCATCTGAAAGTGGACCTGTATGGGCCCTTCGGTTTGTGGGTGGCACAGACCATCGCCTTTTTCCCGCTGGCCTATATTACCATTTCCGGCGTACTGAAAAGCATCAGCCCGAATCTGGAGCTGGCAGCCCAGAATCTGGGCGCCCGAGGATGGTATCTCTTCCGTACGGTAACCCTGCGTCTGGCTACACCGGGGCTGGCCAGTGCTTTCCTGCTGGTGGCTATCAACTCCCTGGCAGACTTCGGTAATCCTATGCTGGTAGGCGGCAACTATCACGTGCTGGCAACGGAAGCCTATACACAGGTGACTGGTGCCTGGGATCTTCCTATGGGTGCCACGCTTTCCGTATTTCTTGTAATTCCTACATTGATTGTATTTTTTATTCAGCGATATTATCTGGAAAAGAATTCCTATGTGACTGTCACCGGCAAGCCGGTTTCCGGCCTTATTCGGGTGACTGCAGGCCCTCTGGCCAAGTGGATGCTCTTTGCTTTCTGCCTCCTGCTCTGTCTGGCCATTCTTCTGATAATCGGAGTGGTTATCCTCTTTGCCTTCACTGTGGCTTTCGGCTATGACTATACCTTTACGCTGGACTACTTCAAGGAAGGAGTTATTCAGTCCAATGTCATGATTAACTCCTGGGTAGCATCCATGTCTACGGCGGCCATTACTACAATTCTTGGTATTGCGCTGGCTTTTCTCACCATCAGGAAGAAATTCCCCGGCAGGAATATTATGGATTTCCTTGCTATGCTTCCGGTATCTCTCCCTGGCACCTTCATCGGTCTGGCGCTGATTCTGGCATTTAATGACGGCCCCCTCGAAATGACAGGCACTCTGGCCATTATCATTCTGGGTATGGCTCTAAGGCAGCTGCCGGTGGGGTATCGTCAGGCAGTGGCAGGATTGAAGCAGATTGATGCTTCCCTGGAACAGGCGTCCACCAATCTGGGCGCCGGAAGCATTACTACCTTTTGCAAAGTGGTGCTGCCCATGCTGAAAAATTCCCTTTCTGTCAGCTTTGTATACGCTTTCATGCGTTCTATGAATACTTTGTCCACCGTCATCTTCCTGGTATCGCCAGAATGGAACCTGGCTTCCATCAACATCATGAGCCTGGCAAATCAGGGATTCCTGCCCACTGCCAGTGCAACGGCTGTAGGCATTATGCTTGTGATTTATCTGACCTTCGGTATTGTGAAGCTCATACTGAGGGATAAGATTAATATATTTGATCTTTAACAAAGGCGGGAGACAACTATGGCAGATTACGTATTACAGCTGAAAAATATTAATAAATACTTTGGGAAAAACCATGTCATTAAAAATGTGAACCTGAATTTTGAAAAAGGCCATTTCATTACCTTTCTTGGCCCCTCAGGCTGCGGCAAGACCACTCTGCTCCGCATGATTGCCGGCTTCTATGAACCAGATGAAGGGGAAATTCTGCTGAATGGGAAAAACATTGAAAAAGTCCCGCCCTATGACCGGAATACGGCCATGGTATTCCAGGAATACGCCCTCTTTCCTCATATGAATGTATTTGACAACGTATCCTATGGCCTTCGGGTAAAGAAGAAGTCGAAGGATGAAATTGAAAAACGGGTGAAACAGGCACTGGCCCTCATGCAGCTGGAAGGTATGGAAAAGCGGTTCCCGAACCAGATGTCCGGCGGACAGCAGCAGCGTGTGGCGGTGGCCCGTGCCCTTGTAATGAATCCGGAAGTTCTTCTCCTGGATGAGCCGCTGTCCAATCTGGATGCCAAACTTCGCGAAAGCGTGCGGGTGGAACTGCGACAGATTCAACAGAAAATGGGCCTTTCCACCATCTACGTCACCCACGATCAGTCAGAAGCACTTTCCATGTCCGACTCTATTGTAGTATTGAAAGACGGCATCGTTCATCAGGTAGGCACACCCCAGGAAATCTATTTCGAACCGAAAACCGCTTTTGTGGCTGATTTCATCGGCACCACCAATCTCATTTCCCTGAAAGGGGAAAGCGGAAATCAGGTAGCCTATGGCGGCACAGTTTTTACTTCCTCCAACCCGGTCAAAGAGGGAAGTGAATATGTAGCATCAGTGCGACCGGAAAGCGCCGGCCTCTCTAAGAACCCTGTAGAGAATCAGGTGAACCTGAAGGCCCATATTACCAATACCATGTTTCTGGGAGAAAAGGTGCGCTACTTCCTTCGGGATGCCCTGGATAAGGAATGGATTGTCGATGCCTTTGACCCCGGCAGAACCATCCATCAGGGAAATGTGTATGTTACTTTCCCGGCAGAAAAAGCCTGGGTCATTGCTAAATAAAAAGAGCCCTTCTGGTACTGACCTCCATCAGTGGTACCCAAAATCTAATGGAACGAGGGTCGCCACACTGATGAAAGGGCTTCTTTTAGAAAGGACAATCATGCTGGAAGCATTGAAAAAGGAAGTATGGAAGGCCAACAGAGAACTTCCTGCCCGGGGTGTGGTTATCTATACCTGGGGAAATGTGAGCGCTCTGGACAGGGAAACAGGCCTTGTGGTGATTAAACCCTCCGGCGTGCCCTATGAATCCATGACACCTGATGATATGGTAGTGGTAGATAAAAAAGGGAATGTGGTGGAAGGGAAACTTCGGCCATCGTCTGACCTGCCTACTCACTTGTATCTGTACGGCGCTTTTCCCGGCATCGGAGGCATCGTCCATACCCACTCCATCCATGCCGCTGTTTTTGCCCAGGCAGGAAAGGACATACCCGTCCTGGGGACCACTCATGCCGACTATTTCTACGGACCCGTTCCCTGTACCAGAAACATGACAGAAGAGGAAATTCGGGGCGATTATGAGTGGAATACGGGCAAGGTTATAGCAGAAACCTTTAACCGACGTAAAATCAATCCCCTGGATATGCCGGCGGTACTTGTCAAAAACCATGGGCCCTTCACCTGGGGCAGAAATGCGGAAGAAGCGGTATACCATGCAGTGGTACTGGAAACAGTGGCGGAAATGGCATGGAAAACAGGACTGCTGAATCCCCGGGCTGAAATGGACCGGGCCCTGTTGGACAAACACTATCAGAGAAAACATGGGCCCCATGCCTATTATGGCCAGCAGAAATAAAGCTCGCAGCTGCCTGAAAGAGAGTGAGGAAGAAATACCTTTCCATTTTTTCCTCACTCTCTTTTTCTGCTATAATGCAGGAAGAAACAGATCACTCAGAAAGGAGCATTTCCATGACTAATGACTTCATCTTTTCCCATGTGGACCATACCCTTTTGAAAGCCACCGCTGCCTGGCGGGACATCCGTGCCTTATGTGAAGAGGCGGAAAGGTATCACATGGCTTCGGTGTGCGTCCCCTCCTCTTTTGTGAAGAAAATCCATGAGCACTTCCCTTCCCTCACCATCTGCACAGTGGTGGGCTTTCCGCTGGGGAACTGCAGCAGGGCGGCCAAAACGGTGGAGGCGGTAGAGGCCATCAGGGATGGCGCCGATGAAATCGACATGGTCATCCACATCGGTGCCCTGAAGGAGGGGAATCTTTCCTACGTGACCGGTGAAATCAAAGCTGTGAAGGAGACCATAGGGGACCATATCCTGAAGGTCATCGTGGAGACCTGCTATCTTACGGAAGAAGAAAAAATCGCCGCCTGCCGCTGCGTCACTGAAGGGGGAGCAGACTATATCAAAACATCCACCGGCTTTGGAAGCGCCGGCGCTGTGTTGTCCGATGTGAAACTCTTTAAAAAATACGTGGGAGAAAAGGTGAAAATCAAAGCCGCCGGCGGCATCCACAGCAAACAGGAAATGGAAGATTTCCTTAACGCCGGCGCCTCCCGCATCGGCGCCAGCGGAGCCATTCCGGCTCTTCTGGGGAAGGGCTGATTCCAGGGGAATTCCATAATGCAGATGTACTTTTGCTTTATTGACAGGCTGGGTTTTATCCTTTTATAATTGAACAGACAGTGCTTCCTTGGCATGCATTTGGAGGGATTGCCATGAGAAATTTAATCATCGATGAAGGGAAACTTCATTTGCTTCTTGAATCGAAAAAACTTTTTATTGGAGGCTCTCTGACTGGTGCTTTAGGCCTGATTGCCGGTGGAGCCAATGCAGTTTACAATGGGTATGAAGTGACTGCTCTTCATTATGGGATGATACTGCTGGGCATATGTATGCTTGTTTTAGGCGTAAGGGAGGGGTGGAAGAATATGAAGTACAATCATGAGAAAATGATGAAGGATATCATCAATCTGGATCAGACAGCCTATCATCACTCTATCATCGTATTCCAGGATACATTTCTTCCCTTTGCCAATAGATATCTTGTGTATTGGGATAATCGCTGGCAGTGCTGGTTTTTCCTGAATTATCCTACCCAACAGGATGAAAAGAAGAATGTGGAAATTATAGGCGATAAGATTTCCCGTGCCTTGAAGATTGATTCTTCCTGCATTCGGCTTGAACGAAAGTGCCAGAAGCTGCAGCAGAAATACTCAGAATCTCACAAGGAGGAACGGTACTATGACCATGTTTTTTATAAAGGAACAATTACTGTTTTTCCGGAATTGATGAAGTCGGACAGCTTCGACATAGATGGCGTATCCTACCGCTGGATGACCATGGCAGCCATGAAAGCGAATCCGGATGTCAGAAAGAAAAATCTGGATGTGGTGGAAGTGGTAGAAAAAGACTTTTAAATATTGGATTAAAAATCCGGCAGACTGCCTTGCGGCAGCTGCCGGATTTTTGCGGCCTGGTCCCCAAAGGCCGATAAGGAACTATAAATTGCGGCGAAGCCGCCACCACCACCCTCTGCTCAAAGGGCCGTCAAACCTAAGAACCTTTTCCCGAATCTTCCCGCCGACTGGTATTTACTACTGTTTGTCTTATGCCTGTCATGCACTGAGATTCTTCGCTGGCGCTCAGAATGACTGTGAGGGTGGGAAGACAATCCCGTAGCGCTGCTGCCGAGAGGCGGCTATATACTCATCGACGCCAAAGGTGTCGATACCACAACTCTCAGCGCCAACGGCGCTGTCAAACTTCAGAACCCTTGCGCCCATAGGGCGCATCAATCTTAAGAACCTTTTTACACAACCTTTTTACACAACCTGCGGCGAAGCCGCGCCCCCTCATAATTCCCCTTTTCAAAAGAGCGGTATCTGGATTATAATTAAGAATGGAAAATTAGGGTACGCTTACGCAGGGAATGATCATTTCCTGCGCCGGTCCGGAAAGGAGGGACATCATGGGTTTATCCATCAGGGACATACTGATACTGGATTATTTTGACGGAAAGCCGCTGCATCATCGGATACCGCCTTATAAACTGCATATCTACGGCCCCGATGCCAATACCCGGATTGATGCCCTCATGGAAGATGGATGGATACGGTCCAGCCGGCCCCAGGAGACGGTGAACATGCTTCCGGACAAGGTGCTTTCTGATTTCCTGAAGCGCTATGACCTGTCCGGCGAAGGCACCCATGCGGAGCTCACGGGGCGGGTGATTTCCAAAATCCCGGAGAAGGACTATGCCCATGGAGTGCCCCGGATTTACGTGCTTACCAGAGAAGGAAAGGCGGAAATCGGCCATCACATGGCCTATGTGCTGAATGTGCGGGAAAATTACGGATTAACGGAAGGGGAAATCGGGGAGTCCCAGAATGCCCTGACCCAGCGGGGGGAACCTTTTACGGCCCGGGATATTCTGTACCGCGCTTTCCAGCAGAAAATCGCTCTGTACACCATGGCGGGGGAATGGTCCAAGCTTCGGAATATGTACTACACGGTGGCCAATTTCTACCTGCGCATCAAGGACAAGGCCCACGCCCTGCCATACCTGTACCTTGTCTTTTTCATGGATATGTCGGGCATGGGAAATAAGAATAACCTGGTGCCCTATGAGAATTTGTTCCCCACCCAGAAGGGCATGATCCTTCTCATGGATGAAATACGGAAAGAGCTGCATCTGACGCTGGAAGATGTGAAGACATCCTTCCTGTCCTCCATTGCCCGCATGGCGCCAAGGCTGCCTTTTTCCTATTTTTCGCCCCAGATGATGGCATCCATGCTGCTGGAACGGCTCCGGGGACGGGACTTTAACGGCACCCGCTACATTGCGGACCGCAATGTGCCGGACCCGTCTTCCAAATCCTATCACTACGTGCCCTACGGCAGGAGCGAGGCCAGAACCCCTTTGCGGCGGACGCCGGCAGTGAAGCCGAAAATCATGGCGCCCCCGGTGCTCCGTATGCCTACCTTCACGGCGCCGCCGCCTTTCCGCCCCAGCGAAAACACGCCCCCTCTGCCCAAGGTGCCCCGGCCGGGACCGGAAAAGCCGGTGATGCCCAAGCCTTCGAGAAAAGAGAAGAAGGGACTGCTGGACAGGATTAAGGACCTGTTTTGACTGTTATGGGCTTCTCGCCCTTCTTCCGAGGCGTCCCTGCTTTCAGGAACGGGGTGCACCATCCGGCGGTAAGCGGACAGCAGGCCATATGTCACCCTTTACAAAATCCCATTCTTTTTGTAAAATAAAACTAATGCGTTTGTAGCTCAGCTGGATAGAGCAGCGGTTTCCTAAACCGTGTGTCGGGAGTTCGAATCTCCCCAAGCGCACCATGATAAAATCAGCACCTTTGAGATTTCTCAAAGGTGCTTTTTTGCTGCAGCTGTCACTATGAAATACATTTTATTGTTTTTATCAGCTGTTTTCTATACTTATTACAAGAAACGAATTGACGCAGGTATTCTATTCGTTTCCCTGCCATATAGACGAAAGTGCTGGGGCGCGGAGGAAGGCAATCACCGGTTTATGATTCATGGGAAAACCATCCTTTCGTATGGTTGGCGATTCTGACCAGGGTGAGCATGACCGGCACTTCCGTGAGGACGCCTACTGTGGTGGCCAGGGCGGCGGGGCTGGAGGCACCGAAGAGGGCTACAGCCACCGCCACGGAAAGTTCAAAGAAATTGGAAGCGCCAATCATGCCGGCAGGGGCGGCGATGGAAAAAGGAAGCTTCAGCATATGGGCAGCTTCATAGGCCAGGAAGAAGATAAGGAAGGTCTGAATGGTTAAGGGTACTGCGATGAGAAGGATGTGCAGGGGATTGGAAAGGATCATGTCCGCCTGGGAGCTGAAGATGATGACCAGGGTGAGAAGAAGGCCTGCCGTGGTTACATGATCGAATTTGTGGACGAAAACCTTATCCAGATAGGCTTCGCCCCGGTTCTTCACCACCAGGCGGCGGGTCAGTACGCCGCCGGCTAGAGGAATGACTACGAAAAGGAAGACACTGACGAAGAGAATGTCGTAGGGAACGGATACTTGGGAAACACCCAGAAGGAATTTCACAATAGGCACGAAGGCCACCAAAATGATCAGGTCGTTGGTGGCCACCTGTACTACTGTGTACGCCGGATTTCCATGGGTGAGAGTGCTCCACACAAAGACCATGGCCGTGCAGGGGGCGGCGCCCAGAAGGACGGCGCCGGCCAGGTACTGTCTGGCCAGCTCCGGATCCATGAAGGCGCCAAACAGGTGGAAGAAGAAAAAGGCGGCAATGCCGTACATGGTGAAGGGCTTGATGAGCCAGTTTGTTACCCAGGTCACCAGAAGGCCCTTTCCATTTCTTCCGGCCTGTTTGATACTCTGGAAATCGACTTTAATCATCATGGGGTAAATCATGATCCATATGAGCACTGCCATGGGAAGAGAAATGCCATCTATCTGCAGGCGCCCCAGAAAGCGGGGCAGGGTGGGAAGGAAGTGGCCCAGGGCCACGCCCAGTGCCATGCATAGCAGCACCCACAGAGTGAGATAGCGCTGGAAAAAGCTCATATTTCTTTCTGTATCAGCAGCATGCATGATGGTCATCTCCTGTGTCTGTCACTTGAAACAGCTCCTCGATGAACCGGGCGAGCTCCCGGCCATTGGCCTGGTTCAGGGAGTAATACACCCATCTGCCTTCTTTTCGGCTGTTAACCAGACCGGCCTCACAGAGTACTTTCATGTGGTGGGACAGGGTGGGCTGGGAAAAATGGAGATTTTCCAGAAGCACGCAGGCGCATTGTTCGCCCTGCTCAAGCAGTTTGATAATGCGAAGGCGGCTTTCATCGGTGATGGCCTTCAGCATGATGATTTGTTCTTTTGGCATAGGTTTAGGGACCTCCTCGTATTTACCGACATCAATATATTGAAGAGCATAGCACATAGATTGACCCGCGTCAATATGTGAAGCAGAAAGGGGTGGAGAGGGAGGGTTGGAGCTATGGGGCCATCCAGGGGCGGAGCCCCATGGCGGCTTGCATCCGGGCGCCAAAGGCGTCTGAGCCTTACTGCCTGTGGAAATACGGTTTCCCCGCAAATCTGCAAAGCGCATGGATGACGGCGGGCAGAGTCTTTTGGCGGATGGGCCCTTATTTCCTTGCCACTGCCGCCACGGCCAGGATGATGAGGGCCATGCCGAGGAGCTCCCAGAAACCGAAGGTGAGGCGGAAGATGAGAAAGGAAAAAAGAATGGAGGACAGCGGCTCGATGGCTGAAATAATGCTGGCTTCCGTGGGAAGGATATAGGCCACGCTGCTGAGGTAGAGAACAAAGGAGCAGACCGTGCCGAAAATGACCACATAAGCGAAGGCAAGGAGCACGGACGTATCCACGGTGCCGGTGAAAGGCGTGAGGGCTGTCACCGGCAGGAGAAAGAAGGAGGCCGTGAACATGCCCCAGCCTACCACCAGGGGCGCTCCGTATTTTTTAATGATGCGCACCGGTTCCACCGTATAGATGGCACAGGCCAGAGCCGAGAGAAGACCCCAGAAAAGGGCTTTTTCGGAAATGGCCAGACTTCTGAAGTCACCGCCCGTGGCAATGAGGGCCGTGCCGGCTATAGCGAAGAAGGCGCAGAAAAGCTCCCTCATCCGGGGCCGCCTCTTTTCTGACAGGCAGTACCAGAAAATGATGAGGATAGGCATGAGGTATTCCAGAATGGTGGCAGTAGGAGCATTGCTGTATTGGATGGAGGCAAAGTAGCCGTACTGGGTGCCCAGCATGCCGAAGGCACTGAAAATGAGGAGGTCCCGGCGATCCTTCCGGTCTTTCCACAGGGCGGATATATTTCCTTTGAAGAAATGGGTCAGAAGAAGTAAAAGAAATCCGGCGGTCAGGAGCCGGAAAAAGGTAAGCCATGCAGGGGCTATATGTTCATTAATTAGAAGAAACTGGGCTGCAATGCCGCTGCTGCCCCAGAAGACGGAGCCGGCAGAGGCAGAGAGGAGCCCTTTTTTTCTATCAGCAGTCATCGAATCATCCTTTCAGCCTGTTTTACGAGCATATCATAACAAATGGAGATAGGGGCTGCAAGACAGGGGTTGCCGGCAGATTCCTGACGGGCCCTGCGGTGATGGGGATGGCAGCTGCCCTCTCGGGGCAGCTGGGAAAGCGCTCCGGGGGCCGATGGAAACAGGAAGTCTGCACAGGGCCTTCCATCAGGGGGATGGAAAAGCGACGGAAAGAGGAAATTTTTATTTCCCCTCCTTGAGACTGGGCATTCCTCGACCGGACTATGTACACAGAGAAACGGAGAGAGCGGAGCCGGCCCGGGCGGCAGGCTTTCTGCGGTTCTCCTGGAGATTTCATTTAGAAAGGAAGGATACCCATGAAAAATCTGGCACTCGTATTCAAAACCAACAGTAAATCCACCATGACCATTACCCTGGCCAATCCCAGGGATAATGTGACTCTGGGCGAAGTCAAAGCGGCAGCAGCGAAAATGATTCCAGTCCTCGTCACCAGCGCAGGAGCAGATGTGACGGACCTGGAAAAAGCCACTGTGATTACCACCTCCGAAGAAGAGCTGGCGTAAGTTTTTGTGAAGGTAGAAAGGAAGTCATACTATGGCAGTGAAAAAGGAAGCATACGACGTAAAGGTTCAGATTCGTTTCGAGAATGGTACTGACAGCTACGGCAAAACCGCCGTGAAGACCATGTCTCTGGGACAGATCAAACTGGGCGCTACGGACCAGGAGCTCCTGGATGCAGGGACCGCTCTGGCAGGTCTCTCCTCCATGCCTCTGGCAGGGATTCGGAGAATCGATACCGGTGACCTCGTAGAAGGCTAAGGTATAAGGGCAAAGGCCGCGGAGAAATCCGCGGCCTTTTGCGTGAAAGAATTTGAAATGTGAAAAAAGCCATGGGGGGTTTCGCGTCCTCTTGCCGATGACTCCGAAGGCAGCGAAGGCCTTCCGATTTCCACTTACTGCGGGCAACATTCCTGCTGCGCCCGGTGGCAGGAATGGGTTCAGCCTTTTTCGGCGAGGGCGGGGCCCGTAGTTTCCGCTTCTTCTACAAACCAGAGGGGGTGGGCCTTTTGGAGCTCCCGGCGGAGGGGCGCTCCTTCGCCTTCATTTTCCAATATCATGAAAAAAGCGGAGCCGGAGCCGGTCATCAGGACGGGGCGGGAAAGGGCGTGAAGGGCGCAGGCAGTTTCCCGGAGGATGGGGTCCAGTGGGAAAAGGGCCGGTTCAAAGTCATTGGCCAGGGAGGAAAGGAGAAGGGGAAGGTTTCTGGTTTCCAGGGCCCTGATGCAGCTGCCCGTATTGTCTTTCAGGCGTCCGGGGAGGGCGTCGATGGCGGCGTAGGCTCTGGCGGTGGATTCAGAGGTCTGGGGGCGGATGATGAGAAGAGGAAGCCCTTCCCAGGGAGGCAGGGCGGTGAGCTTATCGCCGATGCCTTCGCAGCGGGCGGCGCCGCCGGCGACGCAGAAGGGAATGTCGGCGCCCAGGGAAGCACCCATGGCGGCCAGGTCAGAAGGGGAGTCGCCGGTTTCATAGAGGGCAGCGAGGCCGCGGAGCACAGCGGCCGCATCGGAGGAGCCGCCGCCCATGCCCGCCTGGGAAGGGATTTCCTTGGCAAGGGTCATGGAAACGCCGGGCAGCCGTTTTTCTCGGAGAAAAAGCTCCGCTGCCTTCACCATGAGATTGTCCCTGCCCTCCGGGGCGCTACCTTTGACCACGGTCAAGGTGGTGGTGTCTGCCTTTTCCAGGGTAATGGTGTCGGAGAGGGAGATAGAGTGCATGACGGAATCGATGTCATGGTATCCGTCCGTCCTTTTTTGACCTACAGACAGGGTGAGGTTGATTTTGGCATAGGCTGTTTCCTGTATCATTTCGTGCTCCTTAGGGAATGGATTTCCTTTATTATATCCTATGGAAGGGAATAGGGGGAGTGGAAGATAGGGATGGGGACAAGCCCCTGTGGGGCTTGAGGGTTCTAAAGTTTGACGGGGCTATCGCCCCGAGGGTTCTTAAGTTTGACGGCCTGAAAGGCCGTCAAACTTAAGAACCTTTTTTCTGAACCCTATGAACTCTCACGCCGAAGGCGCGGCCCCTTGCACCGTAATGATATAATGTTAAAGTATCCTTCGGACTTTCACTCCGATGCGATTTTTTCGGGTTTTCCCGGAATGATGGTTTATGGGAAGCCTGGGGCTTCCCGAGAAAGGATTTCAAAATGACAGAAAAGAAAAAAGTCGTGGTGGCCATGTCCGGCGGCGTGGACAGCACCCTGACGGCCCGGCTCCTTCTGGACCAGGGCTATGATGTGTATGGCGCCACCATGTACCAGTTTGACGGGCAGGATGAGGAAATCGAAGGAGCCCGCAGCATGGCTGAGTTCATCGGCATCCCTTTCAAGGTGGTGGATGTGCGGGAGGCGTATCAGAAGTTCGTGCTTTCCTATTTCATTGATGCCTATGCCCGGGGCATGACACCGAACCCATGCATGATGTGCGATTTCAAGGTGAAGTTTGGCCTTTTTTATGACGAAGTGCGCAGGGCCTTTGATGCGCCTTATTTTGCTACCGGCCATTATGCCCGCATTCTTTACAATCCGGAGCGGCAGAAGTATGAAGTGCACAAGGGCATCGACCTGGGGAAAGACCAGTCTTACATGATGTACCATCTCACCCAGGATCAGCTGGCTCATATCATTTTCCCTCTGGGCCGTACATATAAGAAAGATACCCGCCGGATTTCCAAAGAAAAGGGACTTCCTACCTATAATAAGGCGGAGTCCCAGGATATCTGCTTCCTCACCAGTGAGAGTTCTTATGTGGAATTTTTGAAAAACCATGCGCCCGAAGCTTTCCGGCCTGGAAATATTGTGGACAAAAAAGGCCGTGTCCTGGGACAGCACCGGGGCATTCCCTATTACACCATAGGGCAGCGGAAGGGTCTGGGAATTGCGGCCCGGACGCCTCTGTACGTGACGGCCCTTCGCCCCGACAAGAACCAGGTGGTGGTAGGGGACAATGACGACCTCTTCCGCACCCGCCTTCTGGCTGATGAGCTTCATTTTACCGATGGCGAAGCGCCGGCGGAAGAATTCCGCTGCCAGGCGAAGATCCGCTATGGCATCAAAGTCCATGACTGCACGGTGACGCTGGAAAGGAACGGCCGGGCAGTGGTGAAGTTTGATGAGCCCCAGCGGGCCATTACCACAGGGCAGTCTGTGGTGTTCTATGATGATGACCGCTTAATTGGCGGCGGCACCATTATGAGGGCGCTGTAAAGATTTTCCAATGCATGCAAAAACCACAGGTTTCCTCGGGGAAGCCTGTGGTTTTTTATGACCGGGCGGGCCTTCAAAAAAAGAGCGGTGAAAGGAGACCCTTTCATCGCTCTTTATATTATCTCAGCCCAAATACCCGGGAAAGGAAACTGCTTTTTCTGCTTTTCCTGGCAGAGGCAGCCCATTCAGCGGATTTGGATTCTGCATGTTTCACTTTATAAGCCCTGAAGGCACGGTAGGAATTCATATCTACCAGCATGACGCACACTTTGGCATGTCTCAGACGGTGCTGGAGAAGTCGTTCATCGGAAGGCAGGGGAATGGAAATTTCCTTTTCTTCCATTTCCAGAAGAGAGGCAGCCATGGCATCTCTGGCCTTTTTCGCTGCTTCGTCCATGGAACGGCCCTGGGCCTGGCAGCCCGGCAGATCCGGAAATACAGCGGTAAAAATTTTCTTTTCAGCATCATGTTTAAATATGGCGGGATAGAAATATGTCATCATTTCCCCCCTTTCCTGCATTACAGACTTCTCAAAACTCGGTCATTTATATTTTATACCATTTTCCCCTCTCCTGCCAACAGAAATTTACAGGAGTTTGATGGAATTTTTACTCATGCATGGGCGGAGGGGGAAGGGGACGGGAAACAGGGGAAATGCCGAGCACTTCCCGGGTGGTGTCGATCCATTTCTGGAGCGCCGGCCCGCTTCTTTTCCTGCAATGATATAATAAGGGAAAAAAGAAGGGGGAAGAATCCATGATTCCGAAAGAACTGGATGATACGGACAGAAAAATTATTAAGGAGCTGAAGAAAAACAGCCGCATTTCCATGACGGAACTGGGGAAAAAGGTATTTATGACCGGCCAGGCTGCCAAAAACCGGCTGGAGCGGCTCCAGGATCTGGGCGTGGTGGAACGGTATACGGTGAATGTGAACTGCCCCGTGTTCGGCTACACCGTCCACGGCCTCTTCACCCTCCGGCTGGAAGAGGACCGGGTCGCCGACTTCTACCGCTTCGTCCACACCACGGAATTCCATATTCTGCACTGCTACGAAACAGAAACAGGCACGGTCTTCATTGATGCCCATTTCCAGAGCGAAGAAAAAAGGGACGCCTTCCTTCAGGTCCTCTCGGCCTACGGTTCCTGCCGCCTGCACAGAGTGGTAAAGGAAATCCACGGCATTCATCCGGTGGATGAGTGAGATAGCGGGCTGTCGGCTGTCGGCTGTTAGTGGGGCGCTGGGCTGTATTCCCGAAGGTTGACACGCCTTATGGACAAGCCCCTATGGGGCTTGAAGGTT
>OHZL01000375.1_pt1 | contig 17759 bp, 14 predicted proteins | sample 1580531 | NCBI WGS metagenome assembly OHZL01 (sample SAMEA3882522, study PRJEB24775) | human gut metagenome | biome: human-associated habitat; feature: intestine environment; material: feces | place: Netherlands | collected 2009/2010 | reverse complement strand
CGGGCTGTGAGAAGTTAAAAGATGTGACAACGACATCTGTCTATGTGAGCAAAAATGGTGTTGTGACAGAAGCTATTGTGGAAGATTACAGCAAAGACGATGATTACACGGAAGACGAACTGAAGGTCTTTGTGGAGGATGACATCAAAAAATTCACAGAGGAGCGCGGCGATGCGGATTCCGTGAAGCTGGAAAAATGCCAGATCAAAGAGGACAAGGTGGAGATTCGGATGGAATACGGAGATTACCAGTCCTACGCGGATTATCACGGAGCAGAATTTTTCGCAGGCACGCTGGATGAGGCAGAAGAAGCGGGATATGATTTTTCCGCTTCCTTTGTCGATTCTAAAGGCAATGAGGTTTCAGTCGAAGATGCGGTCAAAGGCGTTAAGCATGTACGCGTGATTGTCTGCGAGGAGCCGCTGGAAATCGTAACGGAAGATCCGGTGCTCTGCGTTTCCGGTACAGCCGTGATCAAAGGAAAAAACACGGTGGATACGGCCGGCGAGTGGACCACAAAGTCCACAGAGAGTGCTTCTGCGTCATCATCAGAGCAGACTAAGACAGAAGAAACAGAGCAGGAATATGAGCAGGACGTTCTTCTTGCCAGTCCTGTTATTGTTGTTTATGGTAAGTAAACAAATAAAATAGAGGAGTAACTAACTATGGAAAAGACAATGGACAAAATTGTGGCAGTAGCAAAATCCAGAGGTTTTGTATATCCGGGTTCCGAAATCTACGGCGGCCTGGCAAATACCTGGGATTACGGCCCGCTCGGTGTTGAGCTGAAAAACAACGTGAAAAAAGCATGGTGGCAGAAATTCGTCATGGAGAGCCCGCACAACGTAGGTGTTGACTGCGCGATCCTGATGAACCCGCAGACATGGGTAGCTTCCGGTCATCTCGGCGGATTTTCCGATCCTCTGATGGACTGTAAAGAGTGCCACGAGCGTTTCCGTGCAGACAAGCTGATCGAAGACTTCTGTGAGGAAAAAGGCATTGAAATCGAAGGCGGCAGCGTAGACGCATGGTCCCAGGAAGAGATGAAGAACTTCATCGAGGAGCATCAGATTCCGTGTCCGTCCTGCGGAAAACATAACTTTACCGATATCCGTCAGTTCAACCTGATGTTCAAAACCTTCCAGGGTGTTACAGAGGATGCGAAGAACACCGTATATCTTCGTCCTGAGACTGCACAGGGTATCTTCGTAAACTTCAAAAACGTACAGCGTACTTCCAGAAAGAAAATTCCGTTCGGAATCGGCCAGATCGGTAAATCTTTCCGTAACGAGATTACACCGGGTAACTTCACCTTCCGTACCCGTGAGTTCGAGCAGATGGAGCTGGAGTTCTTCTGCGAGCCTGGCACCGACCTTGAATGGTTCCAGTACTGGAGAGGCTTCTGCATCAACTGGCTGAAGAGCCTCGGCATGAAAGACGAAGAGATGCGTGCAAGAGACCATTCTCCGGAAGAGCTGTGCTTCTACAGCAAGGGAACAACCGATATCGAGTTCCTGTTCCCGTTCGGATGGGGCGAGCTGTGGGGAATCGCAGACCGTACCGATTACGACCTGACCCAGCATCAGAATGTATCCGGACAGGATATGACCTATTTCGATCCAGAGAAGAACGAGAAATACATCCCGTATGTTATCGAGCCGTCTCTTGGTGCTGACCGTGTCGTTCTGGCATTCCTGTGCAGCGCTTATGACGAGGAAGTTCTCGACGCAGAAAAGAATGATGTTCGTACTGTGATGCATTTCCATCCGGCACTGGCACCGGTAAAAATCGGTGTGCTTCCGCTTTCCAAGAAGCTGAACGAGGGCGCTGAGAAAGTCTTTGCAGAGCTGTCCAAGAAATACAACTGCGAGTTTGATGACCGTGGAAATATCGGAAAACGGTATCGCCGTCAGGATGAGATCGGTACTCCGTACTGCATCACCTACGACTTCGATTCCGAGACCGATGGTGCTGTTACCGTCCGTGACCGTGACACCATGGAGCAGGAGAGAATTAAAATTGAGGATCTCGATGCTTACTTTGCAGATAAATTTACTTTCTAATCTGGCTTTTTAGTCCGGAAAAAGAGTAGAAAAAAAGGATTCCCACTCGCGGGAATCCTTTTTTTGTATACTTTGTATTACTCGATAATCGTACCTGTTTTTCCCTGGAATCCGGCGAGTGCGGAATCAATGGAAGTGATGACTGCGGTACGGCCGATGCCTTTCTCGAGGAAAGAAACAGCTGCTTCCATCTTCGGCAGCATGGAGTTTTCTCCGAACTGGCCTTCTGCGATGTATTTCTTCGCGTCAGCAACGGTGATGTGCTCCAGCGGTTTTTCGTCCGGGGTACCGTAGTTGATGGAAACGTTTTCCACGCTGGTCAGGATCATCAGCATGTCTGCGTTCAGCATTTCTGCCATCAGGCCGCTGGTGAGGTCTTTTTCGATGACTGCGGATGCACCCTTTAACTCTTCATTCTGCGGGAGAACCGGGATTCCGCCGCCGCCTGCTGCGATGACAACCTGTCCGGCATCGAGAAGAAGACGGATGGAGTCGATCTCTACGATATCCTGCGGCTTCGGAGCAGCAACGATTCGGCGGTAGCCGTCCTCGGTTTTCGTTACGTAGTTTCCTTTTTCTTCCTCTGCGTCAGCCTCCTCCTTGGTAAGTGTACGGCCGATCAGTTTGACCGGATTGTTGAAGGCATCGTCGTACGGATCTACTTCAACCTGTGTAAGAATCGTGGATGTGGTTTTGAAGATTCCTCTGCGGAGAAGCTCAGCACGGATGGCGTTCTGCAGGTCGTAGCCGATGTAGCCTTCGCTCATAGCGGAGCAGACAGACATCGGGGCTGCGCTGTAGTCGGTGTGCATTTTGCCGAATTCATTCATCGCCATGTGGATCATGCCGACCTGCGGCGCATTGCTGTGGGTGATGACAACATCAGCGCCGGCAGCAACGAGATCTGCGATTACTTTTGCGGAACGTTTTACGGCTGCTTTCTGTTCCGGCAGCGTCGTTCCAAGAGCTTTGTGTCCCAGTGCAACAACTATTTTTTTTCTTTTCATTGGAAGATACCTCTCTTTGCAGTTCATAGATTTTGATACGAAAAAACCAGGCATCAATATAGAATATTATAAAGTTTATGGGGGCAAAAATCAAGAAGAAACCGACATTGCGCACATTGAAATGTTTTTCGGACTATGGTATTCTATAAAAGTATCTGAGTCGTAGGGATTTGAAACGTGAAAGGGAGGTCCCGGCATGAAAAACATGCGCACGTTACAAAAGCGGATCGCATATCAGCTCCAGCAGGGCAGTCTGGATGCGGAAGTTACAGGAATCACATGCGACAGCAGAAAAGTACAGCCGCAGAACGTGTTTGTCTGCATCCGCGGAAACAGGATGGACGGGCACGTATATGCAGAAGAAGCAGTCGAGAGGGGCGCTGCTGTTCTGGTTGCGGAGCGGGAACTGGAAGGGATTCCGGAAAAGGTAACCGTACTCGTAGTAAAGGACAGCAGAGAAGCACTCGCACAGCTTTCCTGTGCCTGGGAGGACGATCCGGCGCAGCACTTTGTGACAATCGGAGTGACCGGCACGAAGGGAAAGACGACGACGGCATATATGATTTACGAAATCCTGCGAAAAGCAGGGATCCGCGCAGGACTCATCGGAACGATCGAGACGAGGATCGGGGAAAAAAGCATTCCGTCAGAAAATACAACGCCGGAGCCTGTTGTGCTGCAGAAGCTGTTTTCTGAAATGATGCGGGAGGGCTGCACCCATGTTGTGATGGAGGTTTCCTCGCAGGCGGAAAAACAGCACCGGTGTGATGGATTTACGTTTGATTACGGTGTGTTCACCAACATTGGAAACGACCACATCGGCGCCGGGGAGCATGCATCGTTTGCAGAATATCTGTCCTGCAAAAAGAAGCTGCTTCGCACCTGCAGAACCGGAATTGTAAACCGGGATGACAAAAGGTTTCCGGAGATCATAAGGCAGAGTACCTGCCGTCTGGTGACATTCGGATGCAGGGAAAAAGCTGATTTTATGGCGGCAGATGCAGCACTCGATCAGGCGCCTGGCGTGCTCGGTGTCTCATACCGGGTGCAGGGCGCAGCGGATTTTCCGGTACGGGTAGATCTGCCGGGTCTGTTTTCCGTTTCCAACTCGCTTGCCGCCATTGCGGTCTGCGCGCAGATGGGAATCCCGGAAAAGGCGATGCAGGAGGCACTTTCCGCAGTCCGCGTCCGTGGGCGGTGTGAGGCAGTTCCGGTGTATCCGGAAATGACGCTTCTCATTGACTACGCACACAATGCGATGAGCCTCGAAAGCCTGTTAAAGACACTGCGGAAATACCATCCGAAGCGCCTGATCTGTCTCTTCGGCTGCGGCGGAAACCGCGCGCGGGACCGGAGATTCCAGATGGGAGAGGTGTCGGGGCGTCTGGCGGATCTGACCGTCATCACCTCGGACAATCCGCGGGATGAGGAACCACAGGCGATTCTGGACGATATCCGGACGGGAATCGGGAAAACAGAAGGCGCTTTCGTTGAGATTGCAGACCGTAAGGAGGCGATCCGGTATGTGATCGAAAACCGGCAGCCGGGCGATCTCGTGGTGCTCGCGGGAAAAGGCCACGAAACGTATCAGATCCGGAAGGGAAAACGGTACGAAATGGATGAGCGCGTGCTGATCCGGGAAATACTGGAAGAAAGTAAGGGGAATGTATGAGCAGCGTTTACGCTGATGTAATCGTAGATATCACAAATGAAAAACTGGACCGGACCTTTCAGTACAAGGTTCCGCCGGAACTGACAGGGGAGATCGGTCCGGGAACGGCGGTACAGATTCCGTTTGGAAACGGAAACCGCACGATCACCGGCTATGTGCTTTCCGTCGGAAACGAGCCGAAATATCCGCAGGACCGGATGAAGGCCATCCTTGCGGTACAAAAGGATGCGGCGACTGTAGAGACGAAGCTCATCGCGCTCGCCGCGTGGATGCGTCATACGTACGGATCGACGATGATCCAGGCGTTAAAGACGGTGCTTCCGGTCAAAGTAAAGGCGCGCGGGAAAGAAACCCGCGAAATTGCGCTTCTTGCAGATCCCGCAGAGTGTGAGGAGCTGCTGGAAAACTACAGAAAGAAAAATTATAAAGCGAGAATCCGTCTCTTAAACGCGCTGCTGGCCCAGCCGGTTCTTCCAGGGCCGGTTGTGAGCAAGGAACTGAAAATCACGGCAGATACGCTGCACGTGATGGAAGAGCAGGGCGTGTTGGAAATCCGCCGTACGAGCACCTGGAGAAATCCGGTATCCGATGCGGCAGGAAGAACAACTGCGGGAAAACCAAACGAACAGCAGCAGGCCGTGGTGGACGGCATTCGAAAGGAATGGGAAGGGCAGAACCGCCCCTGCCTGATCCGCGGTGTGACGGGAAGCGGCAAAACGCTCGTCTATATGGAGCTGATGGAGCGAGTGCTGAAGGAAGGAAAACAGGTGATCGTGCTGATCCCGGAGATTGCGCTGACGTATCAGAACGTGGAGCGGTTCTGCGCACGGTTTGGAACAAGGGTCACGGTGGTCAACTCGCGGATGACACCGTCCGAGCGCGCCGACCAGATGGAGCGCGCGCGGCGCGGGGAGGTCAGTATTATGATCGGTCCGCGTTCCGCACTCTTTGCACCGTTTCCGGAACTGGGACTGATCGTAATCGATGAGGAGCATGAAACCTCCTATAAAAGTGAAGTGACGCCGCGCTACCATGCAAGGGAGACCGCCGTGCGCCGCGCCGGGCTGGAGCATGCCCATGTGGTGATGGGTTCGGCAACGCCGTCGGTGGATGCTTCTTACGCCTGCGAGACGGGAGCGTACGCGCTGTTCCGGATGGATGCGCGGTACGGAAATGCAGCACTTCCGTCCGTATGGATCGCGGATATGCGGGAAGAATTACAGATGGGAAACCGTTCGATTCTGTCCGGAAAACTGCGGGAAGAGATCGAAAAACGGCTTGAAAAAAAGGAACAGGTTGTACTGTTTCTGAACCGCAGAGGCTATGCGGGCTTCGTCTCATGCCGTGCATGCGGCCATGTGATGAAATGCCCGCACTGCGATGTATCACTGACAGCACACAATAACGGAAAGCTCGTCTGCCATTACTGCGGTTATGAAACACCGCAGGTACATGCGTGCCCGTCGTGCGGTTCCCCGTATATCGGCGGCTTCCGTGCCGGCACACAGCAGATCGAGCAGAACGTGAAAAAGCTGTTTCCAAAGGCACGCGTTCTTAGGATGGATGGCGACACGACAAAAACGAAAAACAGTTATGAAGAAATCCTGTCCGCATTTGCGGCGGGGAAGGCCGATATCCTGATTGGAACCCAGATGATCGTAAAAGGCCACGATTTCCCGAATGTCACGCTGGTGGGAGCGCTGGCGGCGGATCTCTCCCTGAATGCAGTCGATTACCGTGCCGGGGAGCGTACGTTCCAGCTGCTGACGCAGGCAGTCGGCCGCGCCGGAAGAGGCGAAAAGCCGGGAATGGCAGTCATTCAGACGTACCATCCCGAACATTACAGCATTCAGACGGCGGCAGAGCAGGATTACGGGACATTTTACGAGAAAGAAATGGACTACCGCCGTCTGATGGGATATCCCCCGGCGGCGGAGCTTCTGGCGATCCACGGAGCCGGGGAGGATGAAGCGCATCTGACGCAGGCGATGGAATACATTCGCAGATATCTCATCCGCATCCGGGGAAACCGCGAAGTCCAGATCATCGGCCCGGCAAGTGAGGCAGTGTCGAAAATCAATGACCTGTACCGCATGGCCGTGTATGTACGCGCGCCGCAGGAAGAGGTGCTGGCAGAACTGCGGGAAAAACTGGAGCGGTATATCGAGATTAACAAAGGCTTCCGTACCGTTTATTTACAGTTTGACTTCAGCAGAAAGTATTAGTTTTTTCATACTATTTACACATAGATTATTTATAATAGAAGAGCAAAAGAAAGGAAAAGAATTATGGCAATCAGAGAAATCAGAGTCGTAGGCGACCGCGTATTAACGAAAAAATGCAGACCGGTGGAGAAGATGACACCAAGAATCAGCGAGCTGATCGACGACATGTTTGACACCATGTATGAGGCAAACGGTGTCGGCCTTGCCGCACCGCAGGTCGGCATCTTAAAGAGAATCGTAGTCATGGATGTAGATGGAACCCCACATCTTCTGATCAATCCGGAAATCCTGGAGACTTCCGGAAGCCAGACAGGAGCAGAAGGATGCTTAAGCCTTCCGGGAAAATCCGGTACAGTAACCCGTCCGAATTACGTAAAGGTAAGAGCGCTGGACCGCGACATGCAGCCGTTTGAACTGGAGGGAACCGAACTTCTTGCCCGCTGCATCTGCCACGAGTGTGATCACCTCGACGGACATATGTATACAGAAAAAGTAGAAGGTGAACTCTGGGACAACACGTACGATGAGTATGAGGAGTACGAGGACGAAGAGTAAGTCTTAAAATAAAGGAGATGACTTCAGATGAAAGTGGTATTTATGGGAACCCCGGATTTCTCCGTGGGAACACTTGAGGCACTCGTGGAGGCCGGTTATGAGATCACAGGCGTTGTGACCCAGCCGGACAAACCGAAGGGCCGCGGAAAACAGATGATGCCGACACCGGTGAAAGAGGCAGCCGAAAAACACGGCCTTCCGGTCTATCAGCCGCGCCGCGTGCGGGATGCAGAGGCGATCGAAGAGATCCGGAAAATGGAGCCGGATGTGATCGTTGTCGTTGCATTCGGCCAGATTATTCCAAAAGAGATTTTGGACATGCCGAAATACGGATGCATCAACGTTCATGCCTCCCTGCTTCCGGCTTACCGCGGAGCAGCGCCGATTCAGTGGGCTGTCATGAACGGCGATGAAGTGAGCGGCGTAACCATTATGAAGATGGATGAAGGCCTCGACACAGGCGATATGCTGACGAAAGTGGAAGTTCCGCTTGCGGCAGATGAGACCGGCGGCAGTCTCTTTGACAAGCTCGCCGCAGCCGGAGCAAAACTTCTGGTGGAGACACTTCCAAAACTTGAAAAAGGCGAAGTGACACCGGAAAAACAGCCGGAGATAAGCACTACAGAGTATGCGCGGATGATCAAAAAAGAAGACGGAAAGATCGACTGGACGAAGAGTGCCGTTGAGATCGAACGTCAGATCCGTGCGATGAGCCCGTGGCCGAGTGCTTTTACAAAAGTAAACGGAAAGAACCTGAAAATCTGGGATGCCAAAGTCATTGCCATGTTCGGCGGCGATCTGTTCTCGAAAATTCCGGGACAGAATCCGACGAAGAGTGCCGGAAAAGTCTGGGTGGCAGATGAGACAGGTCTCCATGTAAAGACGGGAGACGGCATTCTGGTGATCGAGGAGCTGCAGCTCGAAGGAAAGAAACGGATGAAAACCGCCGATTTCCTGCGCGGCTATGCGATCGAGCCGGGTACCAGACTTGGCGAATAAAAGAGAAAAAGCAACCTGAAGTTGAGGCGGGGAACTACACAGCGGTGTGATGGCTGCTGTGCCTGAGAAAAAAGGAGAAAAACGATATGGGACTTTTTTATGACAGTACGTATCTGCTGGTGATTCTTGCCGCACTGATTTCCATGGCGGTATCCGTCCGCATGAACACGATTTTCAGCAAATATCAGACCGTCCGCTCGTACAGCGGCATGACGGGACGCGAGGCGGCGATGCGCATTCTGCATCAGGCCGGCATCTACGATGTGACCGTCCGCCACGTATCCGGTAAACTGACCGATCACTATGATCCGCGGACAAAAACCGTGAATTTATCGGATGCGGTTTACGATTCAACCTCGGTCGCAGCGATCGGTGTCGCAGCGCATGAGTGCGGCCATGCCGTACAGCACAATACGGATTACGTGCCGCTGAAAGTAAGAAGCGCCATTGTTCCGGCAGCGAATCTTGGATCCCAGCTTTTCTGGCCGCTGTTCCTGATCGGACTGATTTTCAGCCTTCCGATGCTGGTGAAAGCCGGTATCTGGCTGTTTGTGCTGGCACTGGCATTCCAGGTGGTAACACTTCCGGTCGAGTTCGATGCGTCGAGAAGAGCATTAAAAATGCTCAGTGAGGGCGGTATGGTGACAGAGACGGAACACGACGGAGTCAAGAAAGTACTCTGGGCTGCAGCCATGACATACGTGGCAGCGGTGATCGGTTCTCTGCTGCAGCTGCTCCGGCTGCTGATTTTATCCGGAGCATTTAGGAGAAATGATGACTGATACAATCAATACAAGAGAGCTGATTATGAACATTCTGCTTGAGATGGACAGGGAGAAAACGCCCTGCCATCTTGCTGTAAGGGATGCCCTCGATAAATACCAGTTCCTGCCGCGGCAGGACCGTGCGTTTATCAAGCGGGTCTGCGAGGGAACCGTGGAATACGGCATCCAGAATGACTACATCATCAATCAGTATTCCAAAATCAAGATCAACAAATGCAAGCCGGTGATTCGTGCGATCTTACGGATGTCGGTGTACCAGATCCGTTTTCTTGACGCAGTACCGGATTCGGCAGTCGTCAATGAGGCGGTGAAACTGGCGGAAAAGAAGCATTTTTACAACTTAAAGGGCTTTGTCAACGGCGTTCTGCGCACGATCGTGCGGGAGAAAGATCATCTGCCGATGCCGAAGGAGAACAATACTACGCAGTATCTTTCCGTGAAATACTCCATGCCGGAATTTCTGGTTGAGGAGTTCGTATCCCAGTACGGAAAAGAAACGGCAGAAACGATGATGGCGGATTTCCTGAAAGAAAAACAGGTGACGATCCGTATCAACCGCTGGAACAATACGATCGAGGAGACGAAGAAAAGCCTGGAAAGCCAGGAGGCAGAGCTGGAAAAAGCGCCGTATCTTGGCGAGGCGTTCTATCTGAAAAACTTTGAGACGATCGCATCACTGAATGCCTTCCAGGAAGGCCGGTTCCAGATTCAGGATGTGAGCTCCATGATGGCGGCGCATCTGGCGGATCCAAAGCCGGGTGACCAGGTGCTGGATCTCTGCGCGGCACCGGGTGGAAAGAGCCTCCATGCAGCAGATAAAATGAGAAATCAGGGATGCGTGGAAGCGCGTGATCTCACCGAATACAAGGTCGATCTGATCCGGGAAAATGTGCAGAGAGCAGGTGTTTCCTGCGTCGTGCCGAAGGTAAAAGATGCGGAACAGCTCGATGCGGAATGGATCGGAAAAGCGGACGTTGTGATTGCGGACCTGCCGTGCACCGGATACGGCGTCATCGGCAGAAAGCCGGATATCAAATATTACGCTTCAAAAGAAAAAGAAGAGGAGCTGGTACGGATTCAGCGGGCAATCCTTGCAAATGCCGCATCGTACGTAAAGCCGGGCGGCACACTGCTGTACAGCACATGTACCGTCAACAGAAAAGAAAACAGCGAGAATGCCGCATGGTTTCTGGAACAGTTCCCGTTTGAAGCAGTCAGTCTGGATGAACTGCTGCCGGATGAGCTGAAAAGCGGAGAAACGGCCAAAGGACAGCTGCAGCTGATCCCGGGGGTACACAAGACAGACGGATTTTTCCTTGCAAAATTCCGGAAAACAGAGAAAGGACGGGCGTAACAGATGGATATTAAATCAATGACCTTAGACGAATTAAAGGACGCCTGCCAGCAGATGGGAGAAAAGCCGTTCCGTGCCAAACAGTTATACGACTGGATGCATCATCGTCTGGCGGGCAGCTACGATGAGATGACGAATCTCTCGCTTGCCTTCCGGGAAAAATTAAAGGAACAGTATCCGCTTACCTGTCTCGAAAAAGTGCAGGTGCAGGAGTCCAAAATCGACGGAACGAGAAAATACCTGTTCCGCCTTAGCGACGGCAACGTGATCGAGAGCGTCTGGATGAAGTACCACCACGGAAATTCCGTCTGCATCTCATCCCAGGTCGGCTGCCGGATGGGCTGCCGCTTCTGCGCGTCCACAATCGGCGGACTCGTGCGGTGCCTGACTCCGTCGGAGATGCTCGACCAGATTTACCGGATTCAGGAGGACACCGGGGAGCGGGTCTCCAATCTGGTTGTCATGGGAACGGGTGAGCCGATGGACAACTACGACAATCTGGTGCGCTTCGTGCGGCTGCTTTCGAGCCAGGAAGGACTCAACATCAGCCAGAGAAACATCACCGTTTCCACCTGCGGAATCGTACCGAATATGTACAAATTGGCAGATGAGGGACTCCAGATCACCCTGGCACTTTCCCTTCATGCGCCGAACGATGAAAAGCGCCGCGAGCTGATGCCGATTGCCAATAAATATTCTATTGATGAAATTCTCGATGCATGCCGCAATTACTTTGCAAAAACAGGCCGTCGGATTACATTTGAGTACTCTCTCGTTGGCGGGAAAAATGACAGCGAAGCCGATGCAAAAGAGCTTTCCGCGCGGATTTCGGATATCAACTGTCATGTAAATCTGATCCCGGTCAACCCGATCAAAGAGCGCGATTACGTGAAATCAACGAAAAAAGTCGTAGAGAATTTCAAAAATAAACTTGAAAAATACGGAATTAATGTTACTATTAGAAGGGAAATGGGCGCTGATATTGACGGAGCCTGTGGACAGTTAAGAAAAAGTTTTATCGATAAATCAAACGAACAGCCGTAAAAAGCGGCTGTCAATACAGGAGAAAAAAGCATGAAGGTATTTTCTGCAACCGATATCGGACAGAAACGGACGATGAACCAGGATTTTGTGTTTGCCTCCGCCTCTCCGGTCGGAAACCTTCCGAACCTCTTTGTCGTTGCAGACGGCATGGGAGGCCATAACGCGGGCGATTTTGCTTCGCGTTACGGTGTTTCTGTACTGGTGGAATCTGTAAAAAGGGATACGAATTTCAACCCGGTGCGGATTATTCGGCATGGAATTGAAGCAGCAAACAGCCAGATTTTTGAGCAGGCAAAACGAGATATATCCATGGAAGGCATGGGTACGACGATGGTAGTAGCTACGGTTGTCGGCAACTATGCCTACGTTGCAAACGTAGGAGACAGCAGGCTGTATCTGGCAGCAGATGGCACGTTTGACCAGGTGACGCAGGACCATTCCCTGATTGCAGAGATGGTGCGCCTTGGAGAACTCACTCCCGAGCAGGCGCGGAATCACCCGGACAAAAACATTATTACCAGAGCAGTAGGCACACAGGATACCGTAAAGATTGATTTCTTTGACATTCAGCTTGAAGAGGGCAATCAATTGGTGATGTGCTCGGACGGCCTTTCCAACATGGTAACGGATGAGGAGATTTTCGAACTCATCTGCCGAGAAGACGGTGAGGACAAGGCGAAACGTTTAATTGATAAAGCAAATGCAAATGGCGGCAGAGACAATATCGCAGTCATTGTCGTTGAACCATTTACAAACGAGGTGAAAGAATGTTAAAAGAGGGCGTTATTTTAGGAGAACGATATGAGATCATAAGCCGGATCGGTTCCGGCGGTATGGCTGATGTCTACAAAGCAAAAGACCACAAGCTGAACCGCATGGTGGCCGTCAAGGTTTTAAAACCGGAATTCCGGGAGGATAAAACCTTTATCCGCAAGTTCCGCACGGAGGCACAGGCCGCAGCAGGACTGTCCCATCCGAATATTGTAAACGTGTACGATGTCGGGGAGGACCGCGGCGTTTACTATATCGTCATGGAGCTTGTCGAGGGAATTACTCTGAAGGATTACATTGACCGCAAAGGGAAACTGAGCGTAAAAGAGGCAACCAGCATCGCCATTCAGGTTTCCCTTGGTCTTGAAGCAGCACACAACCGCAATATTGTACACCGCGATGTCAAACCTCATCATTTCCACAGACGGAAAAGTAAAACTTTCCGACTTTGGTATTGCAAAGGCAACTTCTTCCAATACGATCAGTTCGAACGTTATGGGAAGCGTACATTACAGCTCTCCGGAGCAGGTGCGCGGCGGATATTCGGACTATAAGAGTGATATCTATTCCCTTGGCATCACCATGTACGAGATGGTAACCGGAAGAGTGCCGTTTGACGGCGATACCACCGTTGCCATCGCAATCAAGCATCTGCAGGAGGAGATTGAATCTCCATCCAAATATACCCCGAACCTTCCGTTCGCACTGGAGCAGATCATCTTAAAATGTACCCAGAAGAGCCCGGACCGCCGTTACAATAACATGGCGGAGCTGATCGACGACTTGAAGCATTCGCTGATGGAGCCGCAGGGCAATTTCGTAAAAGTAACTCCGTTAAGTTCTCACGCCGAGACTGTTATGGTATCCGCAGAGGAGTTAAGCCAGATCCGTTCCGGCGCAGCAGCAAAGGCAAATGCGCAGACGGCAGAGGAGCCGGCCCGCAAGCGCTACAGCAAGATCGAGGATGAGGAAGAGGACGAAGATTACAGCTACGAGGACGAAGAAGACGAGGATGAGGACGAAGAAGAGGATGACCGCGATTCCTACGATGAGGATGACGACGATTCCTACTACGACGATGACGACGACGATGACAAAGCCGGAAACAAACTCGAAAAGATCATCACAATCGGCGGTTTTGCGATTGCAGCCATCATCATCTGCATGCTGATCTACTTTATTGCACAGGCAGCCGGCATTGTCGGCGGAAAAGGACCGACCGCAGCTTCTTCCAGTTCCGCATCATCTTCGAGCAGCACGGAAGTTGTTTCTTCCAGCAGCAAAGAAGAGGAAAAAGTAACCGTTCCGGATCTGACCAATAAAACCGAGGCAGATGCAACCGCACTGGCAAACAGCCTGAACCTTGGTGTAGTCAACGGCGGAACCGAGGCATCGGATGTCATTGAGGCAGGAAAGATCTGCCGCCAGGATCTGAAACCGGGAACGAAAGTCGATAAAAATGCAACGATTACGTATTATGTAAGCTCCGGAAAAGAAACCGTAACCATTCCGACCGGCATTGTTGGAACACAGAAAGACGCTGCAAGTGCTGCACTGACTCAGCTGGGACTGCAGGTTTCCACAACAGAGGATTTCAGCGATACCGTTGCAGAAGGCTTGGTTATTTCCGTTGACCCGTCAGAGTGAAGTCAGGTTGCGCCGGAATCTACCGTTACGCTGGTGATCAGCAAGGGATCCAAGGACGCGGAAGAAATTGCAATCCGTGATGTAATTGGTCTGGATGAGGAAACTGCAAAATCAATCCTGAGCGATTTCAATATTATTGTGAAAACAGGAACCAGCAGCAAGGTGGCCGAGGGCGAAGTCATGGAGGTTGACCCGGCAATCGGAACCAAAGTAAAGAAAGGTTCTGACGTTACGATTTATGTCAATAGCCCGAGTGCACAGCCAACGACGCCGGATGAGAATACACCGACCCCGACACCGGCAGAGCCGGGCGCAAATACCGCTACGGATGTTACCTGGTCCTGCAGCCAGACCTTAAGTGCGCCGGATCAGTATCAGGGTGGTATTGCAAAAATTGAGCTGATCCAGGATGATGGGAACGGAAACGAGACCTCCATCACCATCATGGACGGACAGGCCATTACGAGCTGGCCGTATTCTGTCAACACCAACTGGAGTGCTTCATCGTCTGCTTCTTCTACCGGAAGAATCGTCTTCTATGAGATGGATTCGAGCGGAAGTTATCAGGCAATTGCACAGTACCAATCGGTTCCGTTGAGTGAAGGGTGAGTATGACAGGAAAGATTATGAAAGGAATTGCCGGATTCTACTACGTAGACGTAGAAGAATCCGGCATTTATGAGTGCAAAGCAAAAGGAATTTTCCGAAAGGAAGGCCAGAAACCGCTCGTCGGAGATCTTGTGGAAATCGAGATTCTGTATGAAGCGGAAAAAACAGGAAATATGACCCGGATTCTGCCGCGAAAAAATGAACTGATCCGTCCGGCAGTGGCCAATATCGATCAGGCGCTTGTGATTTTTGCGTTGGAAAATCCGACCCCGAACCTGACGCTTCTGGACCGTTTTCTTGTGATGATGGAACAGCAGAACGTTCCGACGGCAATCTGTTTCAATAAAAGAGATCTTGCAGGGGAAGATTACACAGACCATCTGCGAAGCGTCTATGAGAACTGCGGTTACCGTGTCTTTACGGTGAGTGCAGCGAAAGAGCAGGGCATGCAGGAAGTGGAAGCATACCTGAAAGGGAAAACAACGGTGGTAGCCGGTCCGTCCGGCGTCGGAAAATCTTCGATCACAAACCGGATGCAGAAAGAAATCCAGATGGAGACCGGAGAGATCAGCAAAAAGCTGAAAAAAGGAAAACACACGACGCGCCATTCCCAGATGATCCCGATCGACCATGAGACGTATCTGTGCGATACGCCGGGGTTCAGCTCGCTTTATACAACCGATATGGAAAAAGAGGAGCTGAAAAACTTTTTCCCGGAATTTCATCCGTACGAAGGAAAATGCCGTTTCCTCGGCTGCATCCACGGAAAAGAGCCGGGCTGTGCCGTTAAAGAGGCACTGGAACAGGGAAATATCAGCAAAGAAAGATTTGAAAATTATACCATGTTCTATGAAGAACTGAAAGAACAGGAAAAGAGGAGATACTAGCATGAGCCGAGTATATCAGTTGGCACCTTCTATTTTATCCGCAGACTTCAACCGTCTCGGAGAACAGATCCAAAGGGTAGAGAAAGCAGAGTGCCGGTGGCTTCATATCGATATTATGGATGGAATGTTTGTACCATCCATTTCGTTTGGAATGCCGGTGGTAAAGTCGATCCGAAAAGAAAGCAGTCTGTATTTTGATGTTCATATGATGGTAAAGGACCCGGAACGGTACGTAGAAGAATTTCAAAGCTGCGGGGCGGATATGATCACGGTTCACGCGGAGGCATGCCGCGATCTGGCAGAAACCGTGAAAAAGATTCATGAAACAGGCGCAGATGCCGGAGTTGCCGTAAATCCGGATACGCCGCTTTCTGCGGTTACGGACGTGATGGATCAGGTAGAAATGATTCTGATTATGAGCGTTTATCCTGGCTTCGGCGGCCAGAAGTATATCCCGGAGTCGACGGAGAGGATCCGTACGCTCCGCAGAATGCTGGATGAAAAAGGACTGGAGCATGTGCACATTCAGGTCGATGGCGGCATCAACCGCGCGACCATCGATGAAGTCCTTGCGGCAGGTGCCAACATCATCGTGGCAGGCTCTGCTGTATTTGGCAGCAACATCGAGCAGAACGTGCGCGAGCTGCAGGAAAAAATTTCTTCATACAGCAAAAAGGCAGAATAAGATACAAAAAGACAGAAAAAAGAGGCAGGGAAACGTGAGAACATGTATTATTTCGGGAGGGATGATCGAACCGGATTTTGCCTTCCCATATCTTCAGAAACAGCAGTTTGATATTATCCTGGCAGCAGACCGGGGACTGGAGTTCTGCTACCATTACCAGATTATACCGACGTATATTCTGGGAGATTTTGACAGTTTATCTCCGGAGATTTTAAATTATTACAAGGAGAACCATGTCGCACCGATCCGGGAATTTAATCCCATGAAGGACAATACGGACACGGACATCGCATTTCAGCAGGCGATTGTTCTGGGAAGCAGTGAAATCACGATCCTCGGAGCAACAGGAGGAAGACTTGACCATTTCTTAAGTATTGTGCAGAACCTGAAAACGGCATGGGAGAAGAAAATTCCGGCTTACATCGTGGACAGCCGCAATCTGATTACGATTCCGGTGGAAACTTCGTTTGAAATCCGGAAAGAAGAGCAGTTCGGAAAGTACGTTTCGTTCTTCCCGCTGGAAAAGGAAGTCGCATCCATCACCCTGGAGGGCTTCGCCTACCCGCTCGACCATCACTGTCTGCCGAATACTTCGGGTGGTCTGTGCGTGAGCAATGAGATCGTCGAGGAGACCGCGCATGTATCGTACGAGGGCGGCATTCTTCTGATGGTACAGTCAAGAGATTAAAATCCATTGAAATCAAAGAGCCCGTGTGCTATAATTTATAGTTGCATTGGGCTCTTTTTGTGCATAAAAAGAACCCGAACAGAAAAAGAAGCGAAAAATAAAAACAAAGGAGATATAGATTACTATGAAATTAGGTATCGTGGGCCTTCCGAACGTCGGAAAAAGTACACTTTTCAATTCCCTGACCAAAGCAGGAGCAGAGAGCGCAAACTATCCGTTCTGTACCATTGACCCGAATGTCGGCATCGTGCCGGTTCCGGACAAGCGTCTGCAGCAGCTCGGAGATTTCTATCAGTCCAAGAAAGTAACACCGGCTGTCATCGAGTTCGTTGACATCGCAGGTCTTGTAAAAGGTGCATCCAAAGGAGAGGGACTTGGAAACCAGTTCCTTGCCAATATCCGTGAGGTAGACGCTATCGTTCACGTTGTCAGATGCTTCGAGGATCCGAACGTTATCCACGTAGACGGCAGCATTGATCCGCTCCGTGATATCGAGACCATCGACCTTGAGCTGATCTTCGCCGACCTTGAGGTACTCGAGCGCCGTATTTCCAAAACTGCAAAATCTGCAAGAATGGACAAAGAGGCAGCAAAAGAGCTCGAATTCCAGGAGCGTCTGAAAAAACTGCTCGAGGACGGAAAAGATGCCATCCTGATGGAGCTGCAGAACGAGGACGAGGAGAAATGGATCGCAGAGTACAACCTGCTGACCAGCAAACCGGTCATCTACGCAGCAAACGTAGCAGAGGATGATCTCGCTGACGACGG
>OHZL01000368.1_pt1 | contig 18024 bp, 10 predicted proteins | sample 1580531 | NCBI WGS metagenome assembly OHZL01 (sample SAMEA3882522, study PRJEB24775) | human gut metagenome | biome: human-associated habitat; feature: intestine environment; material: feces | place: Netherlands | collected 2009/2010 | reverse complement strand
GCAGGCCGGCGAATACGATGGCGGCGATCAGACCGACGATCAGGCCGATGAGACGCCAATGCGAGCTTATCGGCTTATCTCGCCCCTCGCCGACCGTGAGCATCACGCTCAGGCTCATCACCAGCAATGCGGGGGCCAAAGTGCCCGGCATCACTGCCACGAATTGTTCAAGCATTCGCGTCCTTTCTCTGTTCACCTTAGGCTCCCCTCTCTGAGGGGAGCTGTCCGCGAAGCGGACTGAGGGGAGTTTTAGACCGTCCTAAGAATTATCTCCCTAAAGCGGCGTAAAGCCCCCTCTGACGAGGGGGCTTTCTGCTTAGTCAATCACCACTGGCGAGGAGTGTAATCCCGATCGGCTCGGTCCAGAAGTGGCCCTTGACGCCGGTCTCCGGGTCAACGTGCAGCATCCAACCCTTGGAGGCCGGGGATTCGATGGAGAGCTTCAGCTGGTAGGTGCCAGCCTTGTCGAGCTTGACGTTGGCGCCGTAGTGCGGGCCATCGGAAGCGTTCATCTGCATGAAGGTACCGGAGGTGGCGGTGCCGCCCTCGACTTCCTTGCCGGTGGACTTATCGATGATGGTGTAGTTCACGGTCAGATCCGGCACGAAGTCGCCCTTGCCGTAGCCGAGCTCGGTGCCCTTCTGGTTGGCATGGATGTCGGCCTCGAGGTGGAAGGAAGCGTCAGCAGCCTTCAGGCCCATGGAAGACGGCTCCATATCGATCGGCTGGAAGTACACAGCGCCCACGGTCAGCGGGCCGGCGTCCTGATCCTGCTCTTCAGCAGTACCGGACGGGCCAACCGGAACCTCTTCGAAACCGGCGCCGGAATCGGAGGAAGAATCGGAGGAAGAGGAGTCGGAAGACTGGGAGGAGGAGTCAGCCTTAGTGTCGGATGCGGAGTTGGTGGAACCGCAGGCAGCCATGGACACGGTCATGGAACCGGCGAGCAGCAGGCCGAGCAGAGCGGCCAGTTTCTTGTTCTTCATCATTGTTATTCCTTTTCTCTATCTCTGGTGAATTAGGATTCACGCTTAGATAATTGCAATTATTCAGTTATGAGATAAGTGCGGCGTGGGCTGGAGGAATTGGCATCGATCCGAGGCCGTGCCGCAAGTCTGTCAGTTGTCTGCAGTTATGGGAGGAAACGGACGAGCTAGACGGGCTACGCCTTCACGGCCGGGACCTCGACAGTAGCCTGCGCCTTCAGCTTGCGCTGCTTGATGAAGCCGACCACGAACAGCGCGATAACCGCAACGGCTGCGATGGCCTGCGCCACTAGGCATTCGACGTACGGGTAGAGGCCAAGCCAATCGTTCGTCGGCACACCGTTCAGGTAGAAGGCGGGCAGCAAGTCGCCCTCGATCAGCGAGTGGACGCCGCCGCCGGCGAACACCACCACCAGCACAGACATCAGAATCGAAGTGACCAGGAAGAACGGACCAATCGGAATCTTCACGGAGGTGAAGCGGAAGAGCAGGAAGATGCCGACAAGCACCACCGCGGCGGTCAGACCACCGATCCACATACCGCGAGTATCGCGGCTCATCGTGTAGATGGACTCGTAGAAGATCACGGTTTCAGCGCCTTCACGGAACACGGCGAGGAAGCTCAGCATAGCCAGCGAGACCACGGTTTTCAACGTCACGTTGTCGGCACTTGCGGCGGCTTCGGCATCAGCCACAGCAGCCTCGGTCTTCTTGCGAATGTAACGGTTCCACGCTTCCACGCTGGACTTGTTCAGCATCCAGTTACTCGTCCACAGCAGCATGCCCATGGCGATCAGTGCGCAGGTGCCTTCCATGATCTCCTGAATCGGGCCGGAGCCGCCGAAGGCGAACACGAAGATCACAGCCACCAAGCCGGCGCCGAGCAGACCGACGAGCACACCCAAGTAAATCCACTTGACGAAGCGCTTGTTATCGGACTTGACCAAGTAGGCGACGATGGCTGCAACCACCAGCAGAGCTTCAAGACCCTCACGGATAAGCACGAGGAACGCCTGGCCGGAGGAGCTGGTGACCAGCTTGGTGAAACCGTCTTCCTTATCGGCGGCACCACCGTCAAAAATGCCGGCGTCCTTGATCAGCATGGCCTTGAGGTCGTCGATCAGCTTCTTGGTGTCTTTCAGGGATGCGCCGGCGTTCATGGACTTGCGGCACATCTTGAACTGGTATTCCACCTGCGAGACGCGGTTGCCGCTGATGGCGTTCATCACGTTCTTTTCGAAGCCGAGCTTCTCGTAATACTGGTAGTACGCGTTGTTCACGAGCGTGGCGCCCTTGGCACCATCACCCTTTTCGTAAGCTTTGTATGCATTGTCGAGAATCGGGGTCATTTCGTTGGCCACGTCGGTCCATGAACGATTGCCCTTGCCCGGGTTCTTCTTTTTCTTGGCGTCGAGCTCCTTGCGCTCTTTGGCCAGCTGCGCCTGCAGCGCTTCGGCGTACGCCTTCGGCTTGGCGAGATCGGCGTTGGTGTCGAGCTGCTGGGCCGTGGCGTCAAGATCGGCGGTCAACGCATCAATCTGCTGAGCCAGTTGATCGTCGTTGCTAGGCGTGTAGGAAAGATTCTGAACGCTTTGGAATGCCTGCTGTTGGGCGAGCTGCTTGTCCGCGCCAATGGTGTCGTGCACGACCGCGGTGAAGTTGGAGGCCACGTAAATCTTGTTGTACGCGCCCATGAAATCGGAGGTGGCGCCAGCGGTGTTGCCATCCTTGTACGTCTTAAGACCGCTGTTCAGCTGCTTGTCCATCGCCTTGGAGACTTCGGCCCAGGTGGCGTAGTCAACGCTGGACGAGCTTGATGAACTGGACGAGCTGGTGCTGCTGTCGGCGAAGGCCATCGGAGCCGTGACTGCAGGAGCCACAGTGGCGATGACCATGGCGAACAGAAATACAATCGCAGCCAGAACTCGCAGCTGCCTCACGCTGGTGTGTTCAACGGACCGAAGAGCAGCCTGGGCGCGACGAACCATGCCTATCCCTCTCTCTGCGCGGCTAAGTAATCAAAAACCAACTACTCAATATAAAGAAAAACTTTTTTGAGGAACAGTCTTGATTTTTTAGGATTTAAGAGGTATTAGGCACTGTTTTTCGATCAATTATTACCGCAGATTGTCTCAATATTCGATATTGTCCCGCTCACAGATGGGAGACTTCCCGAATTATGAACTCCCCGCGACTGGCCACTCCCCATTCCTCATATTGCATGACCAACTGTTTCACCAAGGTTCATAGCCTAAAATCACTATGTTGCATCACGGCAAGAGGCTGGCAATAATTCACGCGATGGCATGCGCATGTTCATTCTGGTTTGCCTCGGGTTTGCTGACTTGCCTTGAGTCGCTTTGATTTGCACTGGTTCATCCCCCGGTGAGATCACCTGTTGCACACGCCGTACGAACGACCTGCACATCAGCGCAGGCACTCATTGGTGGTCCTTGTCCACAAAGCGACACGCCGCAGCCGGCACTGAATGTGCATTTATCCGAAAGCTGTGGTAGCTTATTCGAGTTGCCTACGGAGCTTACTTCTAGCAAGCACTGCAGTGCATGGAGGATTCGCCTAGTGGTCTATGGCGCACGCTTGGAAAGCGTGTTGGTGTAACAGCCTCACGAGTTCGAATCTCGTATTCTCCGCCCGGATTGGAACCCTGGAAACCGTTGGAATCATTCGGTTTCTGGGGTTCCTTCTTTTCCGCTCCGTTTTCCGGTTCCTTCCAGATTCCCTCCGAATGCTTCTTTCGTTGGCCTCGGTTTTTTGAATCGTCCCGTATCGCAAGTCTCGCGTGTACGGGCCGGCATCCAGGAAAGTCCCTGATTGTCATGCTGCGGCTTATTGGTGCCAGTCTGTGGTCTCAATAATGGGATTGTTTGCCCTCATATGTCGATATTTGATTGCGATTCGGTGGGGGAGTTGCGTACATCGTCGTTTTACGCGCACTTTTGCGCTGCGCTACGTTACGCTCGAAATCGTGACGTTGAGAGAAAGAAGCACGACGATGGTTGACAAGACGGCTGCCGGCAGCCAGCAGACTGACCAACGCGATGCTGATACTCGTGACTCTCTGGCGGCGCTTGCCCGACGCCGTTCGAATTCATCGCCAATCGTATTGCAGAGTGATGTGCAGGCCGCTCCGCAGGAAAAGCAGGAAAAACAAGAAAAGCAGAGCGAAGCTGGGTCTGCCTTGCAAACGGGCGAGGATGCGAATGATGACGCGAATCGTGCGGAAGAATCGCAAACCGTGAAAGAAAAAGACGCTGTGGATGGTCCTGATAATACGCAGCAGCCGCAGATGGCATCCATAAGCGCCATCACAACGCAGGTTTTGCCACCAAGCTTTATTCCGACCGCAACCGGTCGTATTCGTCCTGTAACGGGCGCTTTTCCCGCAATTCAGTCCGCTTCGCAGACGGAACAGGCGCAGCGCAGGCGATCCATCCGCTCGTTGGCCGCGGGGTCGTTGCGTAGAACCAACATCGGCAATGCTGAAAAGGCCGGCGGTGTGGGGAGCGCGGGTAGTACCGGACGGACGGCGGGGAATGGCGATACGCCGTCGCCGCGAATCGCCAGCAGTGCTCCCCATTATGCGAATTGACCAGTGGACTGATCAGAACGGCCAACGTAACAAATCAGTGGGAATACTGGACATACACGCGGTTCACGCACGGTACGCGCGCTTCGCGCTGCATTGTACGTCGCTGTACTACGTCATTCCAATTGAATCGCAACAATGCGTATAGCAGATGAAAAGCACATACGAAAAACGCGCATGAAAAAACGGTTCCGATATATTCGAGACCGTTTTTCATGAGTCGATGAAGCAAACGCTGTCCGGCAGCGAGCCGGCTCAGTCTTCGCTGGTTTCGCGCTTATATTGCACGAACGTCTTCATGGCGTAGGCAAGGCCGGCAAGCAGCAGAATGGCTGCGCAGGCAAGGGAAATGCCGATGCCGGTTTGTGCAAGCTGTCCATATTCCGACTTGGTCAGCGCGCCGGTGGACGCGGCGGTTTGATCGCCGGAAGCTGTGACGGATCCAGTTGCAGCACCATTCGCGCCAGTGTCGGCAGCCGTGTGCACAGTGCCAGTGGTACCGTTGACTCCAGTAACGGTCGTACCGGCATTCGTTCCAGCCGTGATGCCATGCGTGCCGGTAGCAACGGATGAGCCGCCCTGCTGACCCGTCTTGGAGTTCGCGTCCTTCAGCGCCGCGATGAACGACTGATGCCACTGGTGGCTGCTCGCCGCAAACGCGTCATGCCTCGTCTTGAGTTCGTCGTGGGTCTCCTTCATATCGGCATGCATCTGGTTGAGGTGGGCCTGCGTGTCCTGCATATCCTGATGCAGAGCGTCGTGACGCTCCTGACCGCGCTTGACCGCGCCGTCAATCGCATTCTTTATATCCTCGCGGTCCTCCTGGTAGTTCTTCCAGGCCTGCTCGCCGTACTGGCGAAGCGCGTCGGCGTCCTCGTGCGCGTTCTGATGCAGCTGCTCGGCGTGCTGCTTGGCGGTATCGATGTCCGACTTGATCTGCTGGTTGGTTTTGCGCACATGCTGTACGGCATCGCACGTTTTGTCGGTGCACACGGCCATATCCTGGTCGATCTGCCCGCTGATGGTGGTGCTGCCGGCCAATCCGTCCGTAGACGGTGCGACTTCACTGGCCGAAGCCGCGGAAGGCAGGACGGCCATGCCGATGGTTAATATTCCCGCCGCTGCAGCTGCTGCAATACGATTCCTCATGGTGATTCCTCTCCTGCGCACGTTTGCATTCGATCTGTGATTGTGCGCTCGCGTTCGTTCCGTATGCCATAGTAGGAGGGGAATGTGCCTAAATAAACCGGTGGAAAAATGACATTTGTCTAGTTTCTGTGATGCTGCAGCAGTCTTCATAGTTTAAGCGGGAAACCAGAATCCAAACCAGAAGCCGGAACAGCCTGCTCAAAACATGACCAAGCAGGCCCAGCAACGGCTCAGACCGCCCGTACTTATCCCGCCCGTATTGGTTTATCTAGCGGCGGCCCCCAACAAAGATCACTCAACAATAGTGATGAATGGGCTAGCCGGCAGATTAAAGTCGTTGTACAGCATGCTCGCGCACTTCGGATTGCCACTGAACAGGTAACGTACCTGGCTCATGGCGTTGAGATCGTTCAGTGTTGAACCATCGGCTGCGGTGAGCAACACCTGATTGCCCCTGATGGTGGCATTGACCGCCTGCCATTGACCGGAATAATTGGCGACCTCAAACCCCTGCAATGCCGTAGTGGTGGGAGCGGCGATATTGCTGATACCGCTTAACGGGGTCGCTTTCGGAGCGCTCTTATAGTTTGGTGCGATTGCGCTCGCGGTTTTCGAATAGTTCGGCTGCATGGCTTTCAGCCTGCTTGCGGTGCCGTTCCGGAAAGACAAGGCGATTGCGCCGTTCGCAGTGTGCCGGGCATGTTCGATAAGCGGTCCGTTGGGTACGGTGGTGCCGTCTTCCATGGCGAGATATTGCGCGGCCATGCGCGCCCCGAGAATATCCTTGCCGAGAGGATGGATCAGCGCGGATGTGCCCTTGTCTGTGTCAAGAGAAACCGTCATCGCCACATTCGACGAATCGTGCAGGTTGGTGTTGCCGAGCGTAGTCCGTTGCGCTTCTCGCACGTTTTGCGTGTACTGGTAGTTCGGCCATCGCGCGAGCTGTACGTACAGGAACGGCAGGTCCTTGCGTCCGAACACGTTACGGTACTGGTTGATGAGCGTGGTCATTTGCGATTCGTATTGCAAAGCAGTTCCGTAATTATTGGCGTCATCGCAACCTTGATACCACAGCACGCCCGCCACATGGAATCCCTTCAACGGCGCGATATGGTTCGCATAAATATCGCCGCCTTGTACATGCCGGCGAATAGGCGTGCCACCCCACGCGGTCTGGATGATGCCAATCGGCACATTGGGGTGCTTGGCGCGCAACTGCATGGCGAATTGCTGAGCCAGATAGCTGAGGTGCAGTGAATTCGTGGAATCTGCAGTCAGCCATGCATCGGCGCTCTGATTAACAGCGGACAGTGGAAAATCAGTGTCTTCAACATCATGATTTGCGATGACAAATTTCACGTTGTCATCTACGAGCGGTTTCGGCAAATCGCCTGTCGTGATTAGTCCATTGCCAAAATTGTAAGTAGCGTTTTCGTAATACTGCACATAGTTGAGTTCCATATTCGACTGGCCAGCGGCTACGAAGACGTCTCCCACATACACTTTGGCCAGTTTCAGCACGGTTTTGCCGGCGTACTGCACTTGCAGCGAATACGGATTGAGACTTGCCTTTTGCGCGCTCAGCGTGCAGGTGAAACTGCCGTTTTTCGCTACCTTTGCCTTGACGCTCTCGGAGGTTTTGCCTTGCGTAAGTGTCGCTGACAGTTTCGAAACGTCGATGGGGTTGCTTTCCGTGGAGCTGACGTTGCCTTTGACTACGATTGGCTGATCGCGCTGGAACACCATATTGTCCATGTAGTACGAGGGCAGCTGCACATCAACAGTGGCCGCAGTATGGGCGGTGGCGGTGGATTGCGATCCGGTTTTACCGGTTGCCGTTCCGTTGCCCCATTTGGGGCCGCACCCGACGATGATGGCAACGACTATTCCTACGGTTACGATAACGGCAAGCGCCGTTCTTGCCAATCGTTTTGCGCTCAATTCTGATTTGCCTCGTTCTTTGTCAACGCCCGCTCGAAGGTTCTGGCCTGTTTGTCATATGCGGCTCGTTCGGTGTTGGCTTTGCTGGTGGTCCCGGACGGGTCGGCTTTGCAGTCAAGCGCCTTCGGCGATTTGACTTCTTCCTGATACAAGGTGCTGAGCTTTTCCAGATCATATGAGGAATCCATGCTGGAAAATGCGTCGACAATCTTTCCCTTGAGCTGGAAATCCTTGGAATATGAAGCGTTCATGGCGGCAACCGCGTCTCTGCAATCGTTGATGGCATTCAGTTCGCGCATTTTCTGCGATGTTCTCACGCCCATGACGCCGAAGACCACAATGCATACCGCAACGACGATAACGGCTACGATGATGGAACGGCGAATCAAGTTCTTGACATGGTTATGTACCCAAGTGTCGCCATCTTGCACGCCTTGCAATATGGCCATTTGGAACGGATCTTCGGGAGCCGTTCGGTAGGAAGTCCCCGGTGCTTTTGTTCTAAGCTTTTCGTCACGATTGGTGGCATTGACGGAATTGTTGGATTTGCTGGTCCCGACGGTCGCGGTACTGCTGAAAGTCCGGGGCTTGCGGACGTTACTTGCTTGACTGTCAGCTTTATTTGGCTGCCTTTCGTGCCGTGCCATGCTTCCCTCCAGGAGTCCGTGATACCGTTCTGATGTTGTCTATTGGAGGTGGTCCGACAAGGTCCTCTGTTCCCAAATGACAATACATAAGGTATGTTACCCGTTCCACTTCCGAATGCCAGCACTTCATGTTGTGGCATATTCGGTAAATGTGAAGTTTGGTTTGGAATCCATCTGCTTTATTTTGAGTGGGGACATCTCAGAATACACTTAAGTTTTGCGTGTGCAATTGCGTCAACGAGTGAAAATGCGTTTTGTGAGAGAGGCTGACGATGATATCGCCGAAAAGCTTGATGAAGATTGCGACCACCGCTTCCGTGGTTGCAATGACGGTTTCCGTTGCCGTGGTGCCGGCTTACGCCATGCAGGATATTGCGATTGAGGATACGCCAAGTTCTTTTGCCGCAACTGTGGATGATGTGCAGAATTCGTCAAACAGCATGCCGGACAATCCGAACGCGACGCTGCCGGAAACGGTAAGCGAAAACATTTCGGACGATTCCACTGTGGTTTCGGAGAACCTTGCGGTTACGCCGGAAGGTGATGTGCAGAACATTGAGACCGGCGAAACCGTGACGGACGCTCAGCTGGTCGGCACGCAATCGCAGCAACCTGATCCACTGGCCAAAACGAATGGCGAATCATTCATTCCGGTGAGTGCCTCGGATGTGAAAGATGCTGTGGAACAATCTGTGAAACAATCCGTGGAGCAATCGTCCTCAAAAAACGGAGCCACCGTGAAGCTTGCCAAATTCGATGGCAACGATTACGGCGCGCATTGGGGAACCTACAACAATACGAAAGCCTTCTTCGACTATAGAAACAACCTGTTCGCCCAGCAGGCCAAAGGCGTGATCGACGTCTCTTCATGGCAGGGGGATATCGATTGGGCTAAGGCGAAAGCCGGCGGCGTGGAAGGCGCGATCATCCGTCTTGGCTTTGGATGGGGCAATGACGCCGATGCCAAAGCGCAACGCAACATTAATGAATGCAAGCGGCTGGGTATTCCGTTCGGCATCTACTGGTACTCGTATGCGGAGGATGCGAGCGGTTCCAGGCAGGAGGGCAACGATGTGGTGTCCAAGCTCCGCCAGTTTGGCGTGAGACCGAACGACTTGAAATACCCCGTGTACTACGACCTTGAGAGTTGGACGTGGACCGGGCACACGCCGCCGAACGATCCGAACGTGTATAACGGCATCGTCAATGCTTGGTATGGCGCGTTGCAGTCCGGCGGTTACCAGAATCTCGGCGTGTACTCCTACACGAGCTACTTGCAGGGGCCGTTGAACAATGCGAACATCTATGCGAAGACACGCTGGGTGGCGCAATATGGTCCGCAGATGGAATTCACGGCGTTCGGGACCAACGATCGTGGCTGGCAGTACACCGAAAGCGGTCATATCAACGGTATCAGTGGCTCCGTGGATATGAGTGCCTTTGGCAATAAGACTTCTGTGCAGAATGGAGGGAATGACGATTCTCAGCCTTCCCTTGATGTGCGCAAGATGAGTGCTGTGAGCATTCCTAATGGGAATTATTACATCAATGTACGTTCCAAAGTGGCTTCTAGTGTTGATATCCCTGGAGCCAGTGGAGCGGATTCCACAGCTATTCAGCTGTACTCCGGCAATGGGTCCAAAGCTCAGCAGTTTACTTTCACTAAACAGTCTGATGGCAGCTATGTGATTGTTAATGTGAATTCCGGTAAGGCCTTGGACGTTCGTAATGGCGCTGCGGGTAATAATGCGGTGGTGCAGCAGTATTCGGCGAATGGTACGAACGCCCAGCGTTGGTTCATCCGTGATTCGGGAGCCGGTTATTACTTGCAATCCGCATTAGGCAATTGGGTTCTGGATCTAAGTGGTGGCAGCACGGCCAACGGTACCGCGATTCATCTGTATACGCCTAACGGAACGGTCGCGCAACTCTTCACTCTTTCCTCTAGCGAAGTCAATATTCCGACAGATGCGCCAGCAACGATTCGATCAACGAAAAACACTGGATTGGTATTCGACGTTCCTGGTGCATCAACTGCCAATAGCACGCAAATCCAGTTGTATACAAGCAACGGTTCCAACGCGCAAAAGTATCGTTTTACATCGGTAGGAAATGCGACCTACCGCATTACCAATGTGAATTCCGGTAAAGCATTGGATGTGTATGGAGGCTCGACGGCCAATGGTGCAGCGTTTCAACAATATGACAGCAACGGTACCAGCGCCCAACAATGGACCGTACGTAACTACGGTAGCGGCAAGGTGACATTAATATCAGTGAACGCGAACAAAGCCGTGGATATTCCTGGCGGCAACGCCACGCAGCAGACCAAACTGCAGATGTACACGCCTAATGGAACGGCAGCCCAGCAGTGGACAATAAGCAAGGTATCTACTCCAAGAGAACGTATGGATGCCACAGCTGATTTACATAGGAAGGATCTTCCTGACGGCACCTATGCGTTCGGATCAAAGCTGAAGACTTCCATGAAAGTCGATGTTGCCGGTGCTTCCAAGAGCGATAGCGCCAATGTGCGATTGTGGGGCGGTAATGGTACAAACGCACAGAAATGGAAAGTAACGCATGACGGCAATGGCTATGTGACGTTGATTAGCGTGAATTCCGGCAAAGTATTAGACGTTTACGGTGCAAGCACTGCAAATGGAGCCAATGTTCAGCAGTATGTATCAAACAACACGTATGCCCAAAAGTGGATCGCCATCAAGAACTCAGACGGATCGTATACCTTCCAGTCCGCGCTCGCGGAGAACAAGGTTCTGGATGTTTCGGGTGCTTCTACTGCCAATGGCGCTAACGTACAGTTGTATAGTGCGAATGGCACGAACGCTCAAAAGTGGGTGAAGTAGTCAAGCAGTAGATATTTCAAATGTGGCCTGAGAACAAAACTGCTTGTTCTCAGGCCACATTTGAAAGTTGCGTTATTTTTTGCGTCTCATCATGGCAAATTGGTTGGCGTCGATGATGAACGCCTTACGATCGTTCTTGGCCATGACGTCGAGGATTATTCCCGCTATGAACAGCAGGATTCCCGCGATAACGAGCATAACTGCTCCGATGAGTGTGGGGAAGCGCGCCACCATGCCGGTATGCCAGAAGTCTACTGTTACGCTACCGCACAGTATGATGCCGATGATGCCGATAATGGCTCCGAGCCCTCCAAAGAACGGCAGCGGCTTGTATTCGCGGATCATGCGGAAGATGGTGCTCATCACCTTGATGCCGTCACCCACGGTGTCAAGTTTGCTGACGGAGCCTTCCGGGCGGTCACGGTATTGAATCGGCATCTCGAACAGGCGTAGATTGTTGTTCAACGAATGGATGGTCATTTCGGTCTCAACTTCGAAGCCACGCGAAAGCACTGGGTAAGTCTTGACGAATGTGAACGAAAACGCTCGGTAACCGGTCATGATGTCGGTGACGTCCGCATGGAACAGGCCGTTGATGGAACCGCGTACCAAGCGGTTGCCAAAGTTGTGGAATGGTCTCTTGTTCTCTTGGAAATATGTGGAGCTCAGGCGGTCACCGATTACCATGTCATAGCCTTCAAGCACTTTATCAACCATGGCTGGCGCCGCATCAGCAGGGTAAGTATCATCGCCGTCTGCCATGACATATACGTCGGCGTCAATGTCTTCGAACATGGCGCGAATCACGTTGCCTTTGCCTTGGCGCGGTTCCTTTCGTACAATCGCACCTTCGGCCATAGCGATTTCGGCAGTGCGATCAGTGGAGTTGTTGTCATACACATAGATGTCGGCATGCGGCAGTGCTGCTTTGAAGTCGCGTACCACCTTGCCGATGGTGACTTCCTCGTTATAGCAAGGAAGCAGCACCGCAACGGAAACGTTTGAATTCTCAGGCATACGTTCTACTATAGCTTTTGTACTGGCCGTTTTTCGATTTTGCACGAGTTCATCATGCTACAGGTTTCTGCGTGGGATACAGCACGAGGAATGGGATTGTGCGGATGTTTTATAAATATAATTGCTAGGGAAACGATATAAGCGAATGAAAAAACGCGTGGTTGGGTATGACATTATCAAATCGATGGCGATGTTCTTTGTAGTGATGCTCCACTACTCATTTTACACGAGATTCTATTCCAGCGGGCTTGCTGGAACGGCGGTCACCGTATTGTGCGTGGTGTGCGTGCCATTGTTCTTCGCTGTGAACGGCGCGCTGCTTCTTCCTCGGAAGATGGATGAGGCGAAGCATTATCGGAAGACGCTGAACATCGTCATTGTGGTCACCATCTGGAGGCTGCTTGCCGCGGCGTTCTTCGTTTTCGTGGACGGTTCCCATCCGGTGACGTTGAAGGATCTTGTGCTGTTCCTGCTTGGCGGTGGCTTTGGAGATTATCCGACCGGTTATTTTTGGTTCATGAACGCCTTGATCGCAGTGTACCTTGTTTTGCCTGTGATGAAAATGGCGTTCGATTCGGAACGAAAGCTTGCATTCAACGCGCTGCTGGCTGTTTTGGCTGGTTTTACTGTGGGCAAGGATTCCCTGAAACTTGTTCTGCAGATTCTGGGAACCGCAACGAACCATGATTTCGCCTCGATTCTGAATGCACTTGATGAATTCTACATTTTCGGCTCGTACGGATACGTTTTGTTGTATTTCCTGATTGGAGGGATGATTGGGCGCTATCTAAAGCAGAAGCAGACCGGGGAACTCGATGCCGACGTCCATCATCCCCTGTTCGATATCTCTTGGGGTGAAGCCAGCGCTGGCATCGTTGTCTGCTATGCGTTGACGTTACTGATCCAGCGATACCAGCATGCCACCCACGGCACTAATTTGACTGTGGAGAACGGCTATTGGCTGCTACCGTCATTCGTTGCAACGATACTGATTCTGTTGGTATTGGGGCGGGTGAATATCCAAGGCATTTGGGCCAAAGTATTCCAGGTGGTCGGCATGAACACGTTCGGCGTGTACATGCTGCATTTGGTCGGATTGGTGCTGTTGAGCAGATTACAGGCTCTACCATGGCTCCAGTTCATGGGAAACTTGAATTCCGTTGCAGTGACTTTGCTGAATGTGGTGTTGTGCGGTTGCGTGTTCGCCATATGTCTTGCAGTATCCGTGCTGTTCCGAAAGATCCCGTATATTAATCGTTTGTTCGCGTTGTAAGCATTATGAATTAGTCGAACCGATAAAGAAGAAATGAAAATGAACGGATTGAATATGCTAAAGAAAATTGAACCACGAATTGTGGTTCCGCTGGTTCTTGGCATGATGTTCGCTTTGGGAGATGAGGCTTCCAATCCTGAAGGTCATATCATGCAAATTAAAAGCGCGTTATGCGTGAAGGTGCTGCTTTTCTGTGTGCTTTTCTGTGTATTATTTCGCTTCGCTGATTGGCTGATTGCCGAAGTGCAGGGAGCGAAGAGGGAAGACCAAGTAGAGCATTATGGCTTTTTCGAATATGGGTATGCGATAAAACCGTGGTTGAAGAACGCGGCGGTGATTGCCGTGTGCTGGCTTCCGTATGAATTTTGGTTGTTCCCTGGCGTGTATTGGTCGGATACCTCCAAACAGTTGCTCATTCATTATGGTGTGGAACGATTCACGGACCATCATCCTTTTGCTTTAACGTATTTGTTTGGTTGGTTCGCTGATTTTGGACAATGGGCTTTCCATAATTCCATTTATGGTTTGTATCTGCTGATTGTCGTGCAACTTATTGCAGCGCCGCTGCTTTTCTCTTGGATGCTTTTGTACACGAGGAAGATGGGCGTTCCGCAATGGTTGTGTCATGTGGAATTGGCATTTTTGGCATTGTTCCCGCTTTTTCCGGTGATGTTTTCTTCGTTAGCGAAGGATACGATTTCCGTTCTGTTTTTCATCCCTTTCTGCATATTGTTCGTTGACGGTATTCGCACCAAAGGTTCATCACTGTCTAAACCAGGAATCATTATTACATTATTGCTGTGTGGCTTACTGACGTGCCTGACGAAGAAAGCGGGCGTGTATGTGGTGGTGCCCTCATTGCTGCTGATGTTTCTGATTGTCGGATTGTCGAAAAAAGCGAAAGCTACCGCGTTTGCCATCGGCGCAGTAATTGCTATTGTCATGATGGTCATCATTCCGAAAGCCGTTATGCCGGCGCTTGGCGTTGCCCCTGGTGGTAAGCAGGAAAGCATCCCGTTTGCCATTCAGCAGGTTGCCCATGACGTCAAATACAACAGTGAGGACATGACTCAGCAGGAGAAGAAACTGATTTCTGACTTCCTGACCATTGACTATAAAAAGATTCCCAAAGCTTACGACCCGCAGATCGCAGATCCGGTAAAAGGGACCAGTTTGAAAGACCCTGATCTGTTCAGCGATTTTATGAAGCTGTGGCTCAAGAAGACAGTGGAGCACCCGATCGGTCATTTGGAATCGTGGATGGGATTGGTTCGCGGCTGGTTCAGCTTTTCTAACAACGATGGTTCTCCAAGCGATATGGTGGTTTGCACTGAATCTGCATGGTATTACGATCCGATTTTAGAATATGTTCCGCAGTGGCCGTTGAAGGCAAGCAGAAGTGATACTGCACGTTCTGTATATGACATGGAACAGAGCGTGCCCGTATTGAATGCACTGTTTTCAAGGGCATTGTGGTCATCCATCCTGCCCTGCTTCATGCTGTACTTGGCTTTGCGTCCCGGCAAAGGCAAATGGAGTCGCGTGGCTTCGATGCTTCCGGTGGATATGTCGTTTGTGTATCTGTTGCTGGTACCAGTGTCCGGCATGGGTGGAGAGCCAACCCGATATGTGTTGCAACTGATTTGCATCGCGCCATTGTTCTTAGCGTTCATGAGTGAATCGATTGGTAAAACGAAAGAACCTCTGATTAAAACGATGGCATAAATAATACAGAAATGGGTGTCGTAAAATACAACACCCATTTCTGTCAGTGACGACCGCGAACTGCTCGGCCGATCGCCTTCACCGCATCACGGCGACGGGAACCGATTGGCATTAGCGGATCGACAATCTTGCGAATCGGGTTGTCCTCCCCGACTGCGCGCTCGTGCTTCGGACGGAGCACGCCGGCTGGAATCTCTGATTCGTTTGCCTTTACTACACGTTTAAGCAGACGCTCATAGAACGGGGTCTCGCGTGCGTACTTCCAGTACATGGAAGCGAAATCGCAATCCGGGTCGGTCCATGGCTTCTGGAAGCCGGCATAGTGGACAATCTGTGGATCGTTGCGCGACTTCATATACGCGTCGTAAATGTCGTTCGGCGCCTGCACGAAGAGGTTGCCGACACGACCGCCGCAGTCATGCACCACGTTCCATTCCCACGGCAGGTACAGCACATTGCCTTCGCAGTGCGCGTTGAGCACGTCCTGGTCGTTGTAGATGAAATCGGGATTCGAGGCGTAGGTAAGCCATTGTTTGATGGTGTAATGCTCACGCATCGCCTTGGTGTTGAGCACCAGCACGCCAGCTTGGAAGTAATCGTATGGATTCTTCATCTTCAGTATGGTTTTCGCATAGTTCATGCGTTTGCCGTGCTTCACGTTGAGATTGGCGAGGAAGTCGATGTCTCGAATCGCGCCGAGCATCTTGCCCTGCAAATCGATGTTGTAAAGCTTCGCGATATCGCCATTGATGATGATGTCGGAATCGAGATACAGCACCTTGTCGTAGAACGGCAGAACCTTCTGAATCAGGAAGCGGTAATACGTCTCCACACTGATATGGGCGTTATTGGTGGAAAGATCGTAGCCAGCAAGTTCGCGGTCCACGTTGGTGAACCTCAGATTCATATTCGGGAACTGCTTGAAGAAGCCACGCAGACGTTCCTGCTTGTCCCATGCGATGTTGCGCTGCAGCACCGTCACATCGTAGAAGTAATGCGGATCGGCGTTCTTCATGGCTGAATACACGGTGGTGGTCAATTGAGGAACATAATTGTCATCCGCTGCGAACACCACCGGAACGATTGGCTTGTCGGTAATGTCAAGCGGCTTGAGCTGCTCCGCTGGCTCCGGATTGGTGAAGTGGACGCACTGTAGTTCCTTGAACTTCCAGTTGGAACCGATACGCTTGTGATGCAGCAGGTAGATGTTGAGCAGGCGCTCGGAAAGATGTCCTGGCGTGCGCAGGGCCTCCTTGCTGTATGTGCTGTAATCGGTGTTTTTGTCGAACTCCTCAAGAATGGGGAACATCCATTTGCAATAGTCGAAGAAGATCTCCTTCTTCATGATGAACATGTTGCAGAAGCAGGCTTTGTCGCCGTTGAAGAACGCCTGTGCATCCTGCTTGTAGTCGGGATACATGCTGCACAGGATCTGGTAGCAACGCTTCAGATCATCGTCATGCAGCAGGGGAGCGGCTTCCCACAGCGCGCGTGGAGTGCCGTGCTTATCGATGATTTTTTCGAGATTGCCGAATGGCGTGGTGATGACGTCATACTGCTTCACCACGTTGGCGATGTTTTCGTCATTCAGGCCATACTTCTTTGCCGCGGCGGCATCGATGTAGTCGTCCATGATTTCGCCGTAGGGATTTTCCTCATGCGGAGTGTCCGAGAAGTCGAAGTAACGGCGGTAATGGCAGAAACCGTAGTAGTCGGCGTCGATGTTTTTCCAAGCCCAATATTGCGTGGTCAGTTCGCAGTAACGTGGGTTGAGATCGGCGATATTCTCGCCTTCATCATCGTGGAATGCCCAGGGGAAGCGATAGTTCTTCGGTCCGACCTGCACCGGCTGCATGATGGCGCTGTCGAAGGTGTCAACGTTTTTGTGAGTGGTGACGAAGATGCGGATGCGCTGTTTGTTATATTCCTTGATGGTTTTCGCCGCTTCGATTCGTTCGTTGAGGTCGTGCATATGAATGGACGCAAGCCGCTTCATCTCGAGGAAACGAACGACATCGGCCCCTTTCGCATTCTGTGGCAGTATGCAATTGTTCGCGATATCAAACCATGCTTCCAGCTTGGAGATGTCGGAAGTGGAGTTTCCTTTGACGATTCGGTCATAGGCATCATCACGTACGAAACGGTACAGTTCACGTCCTGTAATGGCCGGACCAAACACGGCCCCCATTTGCTTGGCGGCCTCAGCTTTCTCCTCTTCCGGAACCCTGACCTTCCAATCATTGGCAAGGATCTCAGTCGCCTTACGTTGGAAACCTTGTGCGCAAGCGTGAAGCATGTCAGAATGCTGCGCGTCGGCGAATTCGTAGGCTGCATCGAAATCGGCCTTGAAATGGCCGCAATAGCGGGCATACTTCGCAGCATCAATCATATTGGTGCCGCTGATACCACGGCCGTAGTAATACACGTATCCACGGCATTCCTTGAAGGAATGGTAGCTATTGGCGAATGCCGAAACCACAAAACACTCGTAGCCGTCCTGGGAGCGGCCCAGGCGGTCGCGGGTCATGGCTTTAAACGCTTCCTTCAGCATGGAAGTCTTGTACAAACGTTGGGTCACGCGCCAATCAACCTTATATCCGCGATCCTCGTCGAAAATATCGCGGACGATGTCTTCTCCGGTGGAATCAGGCGTAGGGGTGTTGTTGAAGGTTTCGAAGGCCTGGCGCTCGTTTTCCAGTAGCTCGTTGGCGGCGACAACAGTAAGGCCATAATGCAGCACGTCTACGGGGTGTTTGTCGATTTCCGCGGCAAGCTGTTCGCACATGTCCGGCTTGAGAGCATCATCGCCGTC
>OHZL01000364.1_pt1 | contig 18075 bp, 10 predicted proteins | sample 1580531 | NCBI WGS metagenome assembly OHZL01 (sample SAMEA3882522, study PRJEB24775) | human gut metagenome | biome: human-associated habitat; feature: intestine environment; material: feces | place: Netherlands | collected 2009/2010 | reverse complement strand
GCGGTGTTGTTGACAGTATCTTCGGCAAGAACCTGCACCTGATGAGTTCCAACTCACCGCTTATCTGGGTAACCATTATCCTGATTAACTGCTGGAAAGAGGTTGGCTGGAACGCAATTATTTATCTGTCCGCCATGGCAGGTATTGATCCTGGTCTTTACGAGGCCGCTGATATGGACGGTGCAAGCCGTCTGCAGAAGATCTGGCACATCACTCTGCCGGGTATCCGACCGACCATCATCGTACTGCTGATTATGAGCATCGGTGGCGCCCTGAACGTAGGTATGGAGCGTCAGATGCTTCTTAGTAACCCGCTGGTTGAGGATCACACGATGGTACTTTCCTGGTTCTCTTATAAGAGAGGTATCGGAAACAGCAACTACGGTCTTGGTACCGCAATCGGTGTATTCCAGTCTGCAGTCAGCGTTACCCTGCTGCTGATCGCCAATAAGATTGCCGGTCTGGTAGGCGAAGATAAACTTATGTAGGAGGACGCGAATATGAAAAAAAGAGCAAAAACATTTGACTACATACTGGCAGTAATCTTCGTATTCCTTGTCATCATTACGATTTATCCGTTTCTGAATGTACTGGCGATTTCGTTTAATGATTCAACGGATACTATCAAAAACGTAAATTTTGTCATTCCGAGAAAGTTTACCTTAACCAACTATAAATACGTATTTAAAGACGGCGGCATTGCAATGCCGGCTGTGATTTCTGTTCTTCGAACCGTCATCGGAACGATTGTCGGTATCGTTTGTACTTCAATGGTGGCTTATACCTTAAGCCGGAGAGATTTTGTGCTTCGTAAACCATTCCAGATGCTGTTTGTTATCACAATGTATGTCAGTGGCGGTATGATTCCGGAATATCTTCTGATTATCCGTACCTTAAAGCTGGGCAATAACTTCATGGTATACATTCTGCCTGGTCTGATGTGGGTTTATAATATGATTCTGGTTCGCTCTTATATCGACGGACTGCCGATGGCTCTGCAGGAGGCAGCAAAGCTCGACGGAGCAAACGATTTTCAGATCTGGTATAAAGTCGTTATGCCGCTTTGTAAACCGGTTATCGCAACCGTAGGCCTGTACTATGCAGTAGGACAGTGGAACTCCTTCATGGATACTTACCTGTATGCGAAAAAACTCCCGACTCTGCAGTACAAACTGTATGAGATTATGAACCAGGCGACCATGAAAATGGACGTTCATGCAGGAACCAATGTACAGACGGCCGTAACACCAATGTCCGTACGTATGGCCGTAACGATTGTAGCAACTGTGCCGATCGTTATTGTATATCCGTTCCTTCAGAAATACTTTATCGGCGGTATGACACTTGGTTCTGTTAAAGACTGATAAAAAACAGTATTAAAAAATTTTTAGAAAAAGATGATGTTTATTCCTGCCAGGCGAAAGAAAGAGTGCAGGATGACATAAACCATTTTAAGGAGGGCTTTTATGAAAAGAAAAGTAGTATCACTCATGTTAGTATCTGCTATGGTGGCCGGAATGCTCGCAGGATGCGGTTCCGACAGTGGCAGCAGCAAGGGAGGGTCCAGCACAGAGACTGGATCAGCGGCAGAGGCAAGTTCTTCAGGCGAGACAGCAGATGACAAATCTCCGATTACCTTTGAGTATTTTAACGCTGATGGTAAAAACGGCAACTGGGATAACCCGGTAGCAAAAGCAATCACAGAGGCAACAGGCGTTACACTTGATGTTTCCTATCCGGTAGCATCCCAGGGTGATGCAAAAGAAGATGTTGCGCTGATGATCGCAAATGATGAGTATCCGGACATGATTTATGCAAAAGGCTCAGCAACGGATTTGTATCAGGCAGGCGCGCTGATTGATATGACAGACCTGATTGAAAAATATGGTCCAAACATCAAAAAAATGTACGGAGCAGAGATGGAAAAACTGAAATGGAGCCAGGATGATCCTGGAATCTATCAGCTTTCCTACGCAGGTGTAAACCAGAAAACCCTGACAACAGGCGGAAGCTGCCAGATTCAGTGGGCTGCATTAAAAGAGAACGATTATAAATATCCGAAGACACTGGATGAGTATGAAAAAATGATCAAGAGCTATCTTGCAGCACATCCAAAAACAGAAGATGGTCTGGATATGATCGGTATCACCATGAGTGCTTCTGACTGGCACTGGATGATTACCCTTGGAAACCCGGCAGGACTGATCGCTGATGCATCCCCGGATAATGGACAGTGGATCATTGACGACGAGTACAACGTACATTACAAACATGTAACAGATGAAGAGAAAGAATACTTCAAATGGCTGTGCCGTATGTACAACGAAGGTATCCTGGATCCGAACTTTGCAACGCAGACAGATGATGACTATATTGCAAAAGTTGCCAGCGGCCGTGTTGTTGCCATCACCGATGCTGAGTGGCATTACAGCCAGTGCGAAGCTACTCTGGTAGCAGACGGAAAAGTAGATCAGACTTATGTTGGACTTCCTGTAACCTTAAGAGAAGATCAGGTAGAAAAAGCCCTTCTGTATCAGGGAACTACCGTTGGCTGGGGTATTGGAATTACCAAGAGCTGTGAAGATCCGGTTCGTGCCATCAAATTCCTTGACTATCTGTGCTCCGATGAAGGACAGATCCTGTATCACTGGGGTATTGAAGGCGAGAACTACTTCCTCGATGATAACGGACAGCCATATCGTACCGATGAAGAAGTTGCAAAAGCTCAGTCTGATCCGGATTATGCAAAGAATACCGGTATTGACAACTACACTGGATTCCCGATCTACGGAACAGGTTCCTACTCTGAAGACGGATTCCCATATACTCCAACTACCAAAGAGTCTGTTATTGCAAACTACAATACAGCAGAAAAAGAAGGATGCGAAGCGATGGGATTTGAGATGCTGACCGACATGTTTGCACAGCCGGAAGAGTTCGATCTTCTTCCATACTCTGCACTGTGGGCATATCAGCAGCCACAGGAACTTGCTGAGAAACAGACAATTCTGGACGAAATTGCTTGGCCGGGACTTGTTAAATGCGTAACTGGTACCGAAGATGAGTTTGATGGAAACTGGGAGAGCATGGTACAGGAGCTGACAGACAATGGTCTGGCAGATGCAGAAGAAGCTATGACAGAGTTCCTTGCTACCAAACTTGTTGATGTAGAGTAAGTAAAGCAAAAACATAAGGTTTTGCCGTTGAACGGAAGGCGGCACAAAAACATGGTCTGATATTATTAAATGTCAGGCCATGTTTTTAAATACAGCGACAGTAATGGGAAATGTGAAACATTGTAAAAAGATAACAGTATATGGAAAATCTGCAAACAATTTCATGAGACAAAATCATAGGGAGGTTTTTGAAAAATGACAGAAAAGAAGGAGTTTCAGGTAAACAAAAACACACCGTTCTGGGATGCATCACTGACGGATCAGGAAAGAATCGACTGGCTGTTAAAAGAAATGACGGTCGAAGAAAAACTGGGATACCTCGCCAGCTCTTCCCCGGATCTGCCGCGCCTTGGCATCCCGGGAGTCTCTGTGGGCGGTGAGGCGGCACACGGCGTTGAGGGCAGAAACGATCAGAACGGTCTTGGAAAACCGGATGTGACAACATCCTTCCCACAGCCGATCGGTATGAGTGCATCCTGGGACCCGGAGCTGATCAGACAGGCCGGTGAAGTGACGGGAACAGAGGCGCGCGTCGTATGGCACCGCCATGAGGGCCATGGACTCAGCAGATGGGCTCCGACCGTTGATCTTGAGCGCGATCCGAGATGGGGAAGAAACGAAGAAGGTTACGGAGAGGATCCTGTGCTGACCGGAAAAATGGCCGGTGCTTATATCCGGGGAATGCAGGGCGATGATCCGAAGTATCTGCGCTGTGCAGCGACCTTAAAGCATTTCTATGGAAACAATACGGAGGTCGGCCGCGGATGGAAAAATTCTTCCATTGACCCGCGGAACAAATATGAGCTGTATTTGGAGCCATTCCGCAGATGTATTGAGGATGGCGGCGCAGAGGGCATTATGACGGCATATAACAAGATCAACGGAACGATCGGTATCCTGAATCCGGAAGTGACCGATATTCTGAAAAAACAGTACGGTCTCCGTCACGTTGTCAGCGACGGCGGTGCGATGGGACTTGTCGTGAATCTGCATCACTATTTCGGACAGCATGCGGAGACGATCGCAACGGCACTGAAAGCCGGTGTGGATGCCATGTCTGACGATCCGCGTATGGTAGAGCAGGCGGCACGCGAGGCATATGAGCTTGGCATTCTGAAGGAAGAGGATATGGACCGCTCCATTCGCTGTATGATGGAGACGAAGCTTCGTCTCGGTGTTTATGATCGGGAAAACCTGAATCCGTATGACCGTGTGACCGAGGACGATATCGATTCCCCGAAGGCACGTGAAATCTGTAAAGAGCTGAGCCGTGAATCGATCGTGCTTCTGAAAAATGAGAATGGAGCGCTGCCGCTTGACAAAGCTCTGAAAGCAGAAGATATTGCCATTGTCGGACCGCTTGGTGATGCATGGTATCAGGACTGGTACGGCGGAACGGCACCATACCGCACAACCTTCCTACAGGGGATGGAAGTACTGAAGCAGGAGAACATTACATTCGCGGATGGTCTGGATCGCGTTGTTTTCCGCTGTGATGGAAAAGGTCTTGCCGTAGCAGAAGACGGAACACTTCAGATGGCAGATGAGCCAGATGTGTTTATCAAGGAATACTGGGGTGAGGGAAGCTATACGTTCAAGAGTGTCCGTACCGGAAAATACCTCGGCGCAAGACTCTCAGAGTCGCAGGGAGAAAAGCCGAAAATGGGACAGATTGCGGCAGACCGGGAGGAAGCCTTCGACTGGTTTGTGATGGAGATTTTCCACGTGGAGCCGCAGGAGGATGGCAGCGTTGTGCTGACCAACCGTTTCCATTACCCGGTTTATAAGGATGCAGAGGGATTTTTCTCCTTTGAGCAGACGGAGGGAATTCCGATTACGATGGAGGTTGTCGAAAACGGAATTGAAAAAGCAGTTGCTGCAGTCCGGGGCAAAAAGCAGGTTTTACTTGCGCTCGGCTGTAACTCCGTGATCAATGCGAAAGAGGAGATCGACCGCAACACACTGGAGCTGCCAGAGGAGCAGGAGATGCTGCTTGACCGGATCGCAGAGGTCAATCCGAATACCGTTCTGGTGCTGTTTACGAATTATCCGTACACACTTCAGAAAGCGATGGAAAAACTGCCGGCGATCATCATGTCTGCAACGGGAAGCCAGGATATGGGAAGCGCAATGGCAGAGGCTGTGCTTGGAATCTATGCACCGGCCGGCCGTCTGAATATGACCTGGTATGAGAGGATCGATCAGCTGCCGGACATTGACGATTACGACATCATCAAAGGAAAAAGAACGTACCGCTATTTCGATGGGAAGGTATTGTATCCATTCGGCTATGGCCTGACGTATACCACATTTGCGTATGAGAACTATAAGGTTTCCTTAAAAGACGACCGTCTGCTGCAGATCTCTCTCGATGTGAGAAATACGGGCGATACCGCAAGCGACGAGGTCGTCCAGATCTACGGTTCCGCTTTGGAATCCTGCGTGAAGAAACCAATCTGCCAGCTGCTTGATTTTGTCCGTGTGAAAAACATTGCCCCGGGCGAGACGAGACACGTGGCACTGGAAATCCCGGTAGAGGAGCTTCGCTTCTACGATGTCATCAGCCGCAGACTGATGGTAGAAGAGGGAACGTATGAAATCTATGCAGGCGCATCCTGCAAGGATAAAGCCGTTTCCACAGAAATCTTTATTCCGGGCGGAAAAAGGGGAGTACGCGATCTGAGTGCATTTACCGCGGCAGACCACTACGATGATTACGAGAACATGTATCTGACGGAAGGCCACTTCAATTTCAAGGCAGTCCGCGTGCAGGATGAGACGAAAGAAGGTGTTCTCGTTTACCGTGACTGTGATCTTTCCGATGCTGCTGTTCTGGCACTTCATGTGAAGAGTGAACGCGGCGGCAGTGTGGAAGCCTTTGTGGACGGTGTTTCAATGGGAAGCTTTACCGGTGACACAAGAACCTGTGAGTTCCGCAGCGCCCCGAAACTGGACCGCTATGCGGAGAAAGAAATAAAAGAGCGCAACCGGTACCGCGAGCCGGTTTATGAGGATGTTGAAATTTCCCTCGCAGACAGACCGCAGACGGACGGCGCATCTGAGATCCGTCTCGTCCTGAAGGGAGATATGCGGATCTGCTATCTGCGTGTGCTGAAAAATAAGAGCACAGGAAAAATTCAGATGGGCGTAGCAAACTAACCAGATAATGTATTATCTGAAAAAAGTATTGACAAATTGTGTGAATATGAATAAAATATTCCTGTAAAAACAAAATACGGAGATCTTCAGGGCAGGGTGTGATTCCCTACTGGCGGTATAGTCCGCGACCCGCTGCGATATCAAACAGCGGCTGACTCGGTGCAACTCCGGGACCAACAGTTAAAGTCTGGATGAAAGAAGATGAAATAAAGTTTATTTGCATGGAAATATTTTTGGTGCCCTGAATTCAAGAAAAGGAATTCAGGGCATTTTTTTTCGCGGGCAACGAGCCAAAGTCCGTGCTTGCACGAGACCTTGGCGACTGCCGCGAAAACGAGTTCAAATTCGTGGAGCGTATTTGGACTCGTTACTTCCGGCAGAACCGGTCAAGATCTCCAGAAAAAAGGAGAAATGCAGTTATGAATGCACAGACAACAGCAAAACAGACATCAAAGATGTCGCAAATCGGAAAAACCCGTTACATGGTACAGGTGGCAATGCTCGGCGCCGCCGCAGTCGTATTGATGTTTTTTGACATCCCGCTTCCGTTTGCCCCAAGTTTCTACAAGATTGATTTAAGCGAAGTTCCGGTGCTGATCGGAGCCTTTGCGATGGGACCTCTTGCCGGAGCTGCGATTGAGCTGATTAAGATTCTGCTGAACCTTGTCATGAAAGGAAGTACTACCGCAGGTGTTGGCGAGGTAGCAAACTTCCTGATCGGCTGCGCGTATGTTATGCCGGCCGCATGGATCTACAAAACACAGAAAACCAAGAAAAATGCCATGATCGGTATGGCAGTCGGAACCGTATTTCTGGCAGCAGCCGGCGGTCTTCTGAACGCTTTTGTACTGCTTCCGGCTTATGCAGCAGCCTTTGGAATGCCGATGGATGCTCTTGTGGGAATGGGATCTGCAGTCAACAAAGCAATTACAAGCCTTCCGACCTTTGTTCTGTTTGCCGTTGTACCGTTTAATATCATCAAAGGTGTTGTGGTATCACTGGTAACCATGCTTCTGTACAAGCACATCAGCAGACTGCTGAAGGGTGAGGCGATGAATTAGTTCATCATTTCCGAAATCATTTCCGTAAACGGAGAATCCAATAAATACGTTGTAGAGAGACGGACAAAATGCAGAGAGAAATCCTCTGTTTTTTGTCCGTCTTTTAAAATTTTCGGGGAATGGCAACAATGGATTGCCCACACAGGTCTTTTAGTAGTACAATGAAGCATAATCGATAAAAGAAAACGCGGGCAGAATATGAAGGAATTTTATAAAATGATTGAAAAGAAAATCCGGGAATCCGGCTATCCGCGTCCGATCGTGGGAAGCGATGTTTACGATGACATCTGCGACCAATGTCTGAAGATCACTCATGGCGCGTGTCACGGAACCGGCATACAGAAGAACATCCCCGATGGGGAGAACGCCGTACAGAGCCCTGGCGCCGATCACAAGGTACGCAGCGAAATTGGAAAGGAGCGCAAAAAAAAGAGATCCGCACATTGGCTGAAATCTCTTTTCTATCACATTTTAATATTGTTATTATGTCTCGAAACTGTTAAGCGCTTTCCAGATGTTCCATCACTTGAACGCCCCATTTAAAAAGGGCGGTTCGCATGGCGAAGGTCAGGACTGCGGTAAGCAGAATCATCACGCTCGTGGTGATGTGGATGTTGAGCTGAAGTTTTCCGTACAGCAGGTAGCCGGCTCCGATCAGGATTGCGCCGACGGTGAGGTCGATGAGGACGGAGATCAGGGAGCGGTTGTTGGATTTTATGGCGGCGGTTTCGTTTTCCCAGTTTAATTTCGGAAATGCAAGGTCAAAAAGGAGCTGTTCATAGTTGACGAACAGGGTAAATAAAACCGTGATCGCCGTGGTGTAAAGAAGGGTCGCAGGGTGCAGACCGAAGACGACCGCGATGATGTTGAAGGCCAGTGCGTACGGCAAAGTGCCAAGGAGACTGATCAGGATGCCGCTTACCAGCATGGCACGGATCTGGTCGTGATAGCTCATCGGAATGCATTTCATATAGATGTATTCGCTGCCCTTTCGGGACATCGCTGTGGCGGAGATCACGCAGAACATGGACATCATGACGGCGATTCCGGCGGCAGTAAGGACGGCAACTGCGACGGGCAGTTCCCCTTTCAGGAGGCGGAATATAGTGCCATCGGCGACAAGCCGGGTCCAAAGGCCGGTAGTTTTAGCCATGCCAAGGCTGGAAATGATTGAAATGAGGGCAATACCAAGCATGAAGACCGGCCAGATGAGAGGCATCAGAACACAATTCATGAACCAGGCCGGTGTGCGGTACAGTTTTTTCCATTCAATCATCGCGTAGGTGCGGACCGGATTTTTGCTTTTGACGGTTCGGGTCACTTCTTCTTTGGATAAAATGCGTTTTTCGCTGGTGGTTTCGCTCATGCCGAGGACAGCCGGGAGGTAGATTTTCCAGGCGAGGGCGAAAAAGACAGCAAGGATGACGGCTGTTGTAGCGATGTAGAGTATCATTTTGAGAAAGGATGCATCTGCAAGGCTTCCGGTCATCAGGGGCAGGTTCGGAAAAATGGTCCGGAAGGCGCGCAGAGTGCCCTTCTGGCTTTCCATCATGTTCATAATATCCTGCATTTCAAAATTTCCGATACTGCGCGAAAATACGTTGATGCCGATCGCAAAAATCAGGGATGCGGCGAATCCGAGGTAGCTTAAGAAATCCTTGTTTCGGATATTTTTGAAAAGACGCATCACGAGCATCGTCAAAACTGCGGCGTAAACGAGCGGCACAACCGGGAAAATAAGGCAGGCGAGGATCATATTGATCCAGTAAAAAATGCCCATTTTGGCGCTGATCCCGTACCCTAACAGAAACGGAAAGAACAGCAGTACAATAAGATAGTATTCGTTCAGCAGACAGCAGAAGCCTTTCGCACCAACAATCTGCGCCGGGGTAAACGGCAGCGGCAAAAGCTTTACGAGGTCAGAGTCCATGTAATACTCGCTCAGAAACAGCGGCAGGCCATAGAAGAAAATGACCATCATGCCAATGGCACAGACGAACTCGATCAGCAGGGTTTCCAGCCCGAGCGGCTGCAGGAAGGTATAGCCGGAATATCCCAGAAGAAACAGTAAGACCGACACGGGAAGGAGGCAGACACCAAGCAGAAGGTATACAACGATACGTCCTCCGTCCGAAAATGCTTTCTTTTTTCCGCTCTTCTGATTGCTTTTTCCTGGTCCGCTTTTCAGAAGGAAACGGGTGAGAATCCATAAGTTACGCATGTTCGGTGATCTCCAGAAAGATATTTTCAAGTGTCTGATCCGGATAGGCCGCTTTTAATTCTTCCAGGGTACCCAGGTATACCTGGCGGCCGTGATGGATGATGGCGATGCGGTCGCAGAGTTTTTCCGCTACTTCCAGCACATGGGTGGAAAACAGCACGGCGTTTCCGGCATCGGCGTGTTCACGCATCATCTGTTTGAGCTCGTGCGCGGAGCGCGGGTCAAGGCCGGTCAGCGGCTCATCGAGAATCCAGACCGGCGGCTTGTGGATCAGTGCGCCCATCACCATGATTTTCTGACGCATGCCATGCGAGTAGCTCATGATACGGCTCGAAAGGTTCTCTTCCATCTCAAAGCGTTTTGCGGTTTCTTCGATAAAATGCTGACGTTCTTCCGTTCCGACACCGTAGATATCTGCCATAAAATTCAGATATTCAATTCCCCTGACGCGAAGAAACGCATCCGGGTCGTCGGACACAAAACCGAACTGGCGCTTGGCTTCGAGCGGATCCTTCTGGATATCTTTTCCATTGATTTCAATCGTTCCCTCGGACGGTGCCAGGATGCCGGTGATCATTTTTAATGTTGTCGTTTTCCCGGCTCCGTTTGGGCCGATAAATCCGGTGATCTTTCCATCTTCGATATCCCAGGAAAGATCGTCGACGGCTTTTTTGCTTCCGTCTCCGTAAATCTTACTGACGTGGTTCAGACGAATCATGTTTTATTCCCCCTCTTTTTTCTTTGTAAAGCAAAGCTATCATTCTCTTGCTTCGTTTCTAAAAACAGACTGCCCTTTTCTCACTCCGAAAGCTCTTATCCTTCCCTCGCAGGAAAAGGAGTCAGGCGGATATTCGCAATCCGCTTCGCTACTTGCTTGATTCGGTTAAATCTCGAAGCACGGGCTGTGATCTTGCGTTTTTTTCAGTATGCATTTTTCTGTCAGAACTGTCAATCGTCGGAGCGAAAAATACAGAATTTTGTAAGAACTTGTAAGACTTTTAGAGCGTGTCTAAAAAACGGTTTTCGCAAGCTGCGAGTCCCAGTTTGTGGGAGATTTTGTCCGAATGAAGGCGGCTTAAGACCGCTACGGCAACCGAATGAGGGCAAACTATACCGCAAAGTGGAGCTTGCAGCTTGCGGAAATGCTTTTTCAGATACGCTCCAGGATCAAATTCGATTTTACGCGACAGGAAACTTCAACGAACTTTCCTGCCACGCAAAAAATCAGCCACAGAAACCCTTTCGGAAAACTGTGGCTGATGCTTTACCCTCTACTTTTTCAGAATCACATCGATGACTGTATCGACTCCATCCGGCAATACCGGGTCTTCGCCGAGATCGGCGAATGCCATGGTCGGATAATCGCTGTGTACCCAGCTTGTGGAAACCGGGATTTCCGCGCCGGTTGCGACGTAGCGGATCGCCTGGATTTCTTCTTTTTTCACGCCGGGCAGCGGCAGCGGCCCAACGGTATTTTCATAGACATGAAAATACAGATGGTTTCCGCGGCGCGTCACACGGCCAAAGTCCGGTTTCTCAATACCGGCTTTTCCGCAGCCGTAAATGCTCTCTCCGTTTTTCTTCATCCACTTTCCAATCTCAGCCAGCCGTTCGATCGACTCCTCCGGGATATTTCCCCTGGCGTCCGGGCCGACGTTCAAAAGCAGGTTTCCACCCTTCGATACGCACTCGACCAGCTTTTTGATCAGCATCGGTGCCGGTTTGAAGAAGTGGTCGTTGGCACAATAACCCCAGTGATTGTTCATCGTGACGCAGGATTCCCAGGCGATATCGTTTCCATTCACATCCTGGATGCCATTCGGCGGAATCATCTGCTCCGGGCTCACAAAGTCGCCGTGGTACGAGGTCGGATTTCCGGCCGCCAGAGAACCGTAGCCCTCTCCGCTCACCTCGAGACGGTTGTCGATGATGACATCCGGCTGGAGCCTCCGCACCATATTGATCAGCTCCGTCGCTTTCCATGCTTCGCCGCGCAGCGTATCGTAAGAGAAGTCAAACCACAGCACATCCAGCTTTCCGTAGTTTGTGCAGATCTCGCGTACCTGATTATGCATGTAGGTCAGGTAGCGGTCGAAATCGCGGTCATCGTTTTTATATGCCGGGTTGTTCCGCATCGGGTGATTCCGGTCGCCATAGTGCGGAAAATCGTCGTGGAACCAGTCGAGCAGGGAGAAATACAAACCAACCTTCAGTCCTTCTGCACGGACGGCATCAACGTACTCTGCAACGAGGTCGCGGCCGCATTTCGTGTTGGTGGATTTGAAATCGGTATACTGGCTGTCGAAGAGGCAGAATCCATCGTGATGCTTGGCAGTCAGAACCATGTATTTCATGCCGGCCTCTTTCGCCGCTTTTGCCCATTTCCGCGGCTCGAAATCAACGGGATTGAACTCCTCAAAATATTTCATGTAATCTTCTTTTGGAATCTGCTCGGTACTCCGCACCCATTCTCCGCGTGCCGGGATGGCATAAAGTCCCCAGTGGATAAACATGCCGAAACGTGCGTCGCGGTACCACTCCATCCGCCTGTCATAGGCTTCTCTGTCAAATTTGTACATCGTTTTGCTTCCTCCTGTTTTAGTTTTATATTGGTAATGATTCAGAGTACCATTTCGCATGGCTCTGAATCGTTACGTCAAGCGGATATTCGCAATCCGCTTCGCTGCTTGATTCGATTAAATCTTAATTTTCACCCATTTTCCCTGTTTGAATCGGATCGTCGCAAAGATAAACCGTGACATCTGATCCGCCAGCACGCCGAACCAGATTCCGACGATGCCAAGCCCCAGCGTGTAACCGCCCAGATACGAAACGATCGTACGAATAAATGTAACGCTGATCATGGATGCAACTGCCGTATAAAGCGTATCTCCCGCACCGCGCAGGCATCCCATGTAAATAACCTGACAGATCTGGAAAATGACGACGAAGATAATGACATGGATGATGCTGACACCGATTTCAATGATATGCTGTTCTTCGAAAAACAGGCTGTACAGCCATCTTCCGCCGAAAAGATAAATGGCAACGAGGCATACTGCGATGCCCGCGCCGATCAGACGGCACGTTCTGCCGTACTCTTTCGCAAGATCCGGCTTTTTTGCGCCGAGGCTCCGGCCGATCAGTGCAACCGCTGCGGACTGAAGGCCGTCACCGAACGCAAACGAAAGCGACATAATATTCATGCCGACCTGATGTGCCGCCATCGCATCGGTGCCCTGTTTGGCCGCCATGATCGCCGTCATCATAAAGCCGATCCGCATGAAAACCTGTTCGAAAAACACACTGTACCCGACCCTGACCAGGCTGATGAACGCTGCAATCGTCGGTTTAATTTTGTTCTTCAGAATATAGCCAAGATTCAGAAATCCGTCTTTCTTCATGATGGAACGGATACTCATCACACATCCGACAACCGTTCCTGTGACGGTTGCCAGTGCCGCACCCTGAATGCCGAGTGCCGGGAACCCGAAATGGCCGTTGATCAGAAGATAATTCAGGATAATATTAATCGTATTCGATGTTACATTCGTGCGCATCGTGATTTTTGTATTGCCCGCACCGCGCTGTGCCGAGTTGATCCCCATCTGGATGCAGTTAAAAATCATACCGCCCATGATGATACGGAAATATGTTACTGCGCCGTTATGAGTCTCCGCGGTTGAACCGCACAGATGGATAATCGGACTTGCAAACGCCACAAATCCAACACTGAATGCAGCTGCCGCAAGGATAATAAATACAAGCGCAGTTACCAGAGTCTCATTCGCCGCACCCTGCCTCTGCTCTCCGCGCCGCCGCGCAACGAGAGCCGAAATCGACACATTCAGCGCAAAGAAAAACGCCAGGCCAAGCAGCTTCGGCTGTGTCGTCAGACCGACCGCGGCAACTGCGTAAGAGCCAAGCGAGCTTACCATCAGCGAATCTACAAGACCCGCAAATGCAATGAAAAACGACTCCACGATCGCCGGCCACGCCATGTTGACGGCGGTCTGGAATGTGTCTTTATGGTATTTCCCCTGTAACTTGTTTCCTAAGTACCCCATTTCTTTTCCTCTCTTTCGTCCCAATACCAATTTCTATTTTACTTTGTTTTAACAGAAGGGTCAATACGGTACCGGCAGAAAAAAGCCAGCCGCAAAAGCAAAATTCTTTTCGCTTTTTGTGGCTGGCTTTTCTTTTATCTTTCCGTAGCGATTCAGACCCCCATCTTGATTCCGCTTACGCTACATCCCAGTATTGCTTCTTATTTTTTCAGCACAAATTCTGCCTTATTCTCTGTCGTGCTGTCGCTTCCGATGAAGACTTCGAAAACACCGTTTTCACTTTCTACACGCTCATTTTCTGTCAGAAAGCGAAGCTCTTCTTCTGTGATTTTGAAGATGACTTCGGTTTCTTCTCCCGGCTGAAGGGTTACCTTGCAGAAATCTTTCAGCTCTTTCACCGGGCGTACCACGGATGCGGCTACGTCGTGGATGTAAAGCTGTACGGTCTCGGTTCCCTTTGCATCGCCGGTGTTTTTCACGGTTACGGAGGCTTTAATCTCATCTTCCATGCCAAGCTCTGCCTTGTCCAGTTTCACATCTGAAATTGCAAAGCTGGTGTAGCCAAGGCCATATCCGAACGGGAACAGTGGTGCGTTCGGGATGTCGAGGTATTTGGAACGGAAACGGTCTTTGTCCTTGCCCGGCACATGCGGTCTTCCGGTGGAATACTCGTTGTAGTGAACCGGCACCTGGCCTACAGAGTACGGGAAACTCATGGTCAGCTTGCCGCTTGGAGCGTATGCACCAAAAACAACGTCTGCGATTGCATTGGCACCCTCGGTACCCGGCATCCACACTTCAAGAACAGCTTTTGCTTTCGATACGACATCGCGCAGGTCGAGCGGACGGCCATTGAAGAGGACAACGACAACGTTTTCATTGACTTTTGAAACGCGCTCAAGCAGTCTCTGCTGGATTTCCGGGATACGGATGTTCGCGTTGCTGGTTGCCTCGCCGGACTGCAGACGATCCTCACCGATCGCAAGAACGACAACATCGGCCTCTTTTGCTGCGTTTACAGCCTCAAGAAGCATTGCTTCTTCCTCTTCTGGCGTGGTGGACTGCTCCATCGCCTCGCCGAAGCCCTCCAGGCGGATGTCGGAGCCAAGCATCGGAGAGCCTGCATGGAAGCTCATGTTTGTCGTATCTGCCTGCGCTTTTACGGCCTCTTCCAGATTTGTCACATCCTTTGCATCTCCGATGAAGGACCAGGAGCCCATCAGGTTTCTGCTGTGGACATACGGTCCGACCCAGGCAATCTTCTTCTCCTTGCCAAGCGGCAGAATTTTCTCTTCGTTTTTCAGCAGGACAAACGATTTTCTTGCGGCTTCTCTTGCCAGATCGCGGTGCTCTTTGCAGAGAATGACTTCTTTTTCTTTCGTCTCGTCTGCGTCTTTATACGGATTTTCAAACAGTCCCAGTTTGTTTTTCAGTTCCAGGATACGCATGCAGGACTCATCGATCAGATCCTCGGAAATCTTGCCCTCTCTTACAAGGCGGCACAGGTTCTCGCAGTAAATACCGGTCATCATATCAATGTCAACGCCTGCCTCGGCGGAGCGGACAGCTGCCTCCTCACGGTCTGCGCAGTAGCCGTGGTAAATAATCTCCTCGATTGCCGCCCAGTCGGAAATCAGAACTCCGTCAAATCCCATCTCGTCACGCAGGATGCCGCGCATCAGTTTCTTGTTTCCGGTTGCCGGAACACCGTTTACCGTGTTGAAGGAAGTCATTACCATCGCTGCGCCTGCATCGATACCGGCTTTGTAGGATGGCAGATAGAAGTCACGGAAGGTATGCTCGGAAAGCTCTACCGTATTGTAGTCTCTTCCTGCTGTCGGAGCACCATAGCCTGCGAAATGCTTCACACAGGAAGCAATCTTGTACGGCTCCTTCAGATCGTCTCCCTGGAATCCGCGCACCATTCCGGCACAGAACAGACCGTTCAGATACGGATCCTCACCGGTAGACTCCATGACACGGCCCCATCTTGCATCGCGGACCAGGTCGGTCATCGGTGCGAAGGTTACGTGAAGGCCGGAAACAGCTGCCTCTTTTGCAGCAACTGCCGCACACTTTTCGGACAGCTCCGGTTCAAACGTTGCGCCCTGTCCCAGCGGAATCGGGAAAATGGTCTTGAAGCCGTTGATGACATCCAGCATGAACAGCATCGGGATGTGATGCGGGTGCTGCTCCACAAAATCCTTCTGGATTTTCTTTAACGTTTCTGCACCCATGCTGCCCAGGATGGAACCGGAAAGCGCTACATTTTCCGGCGTAAAGCCTTTATCCGCCATCGGTCCCATGGCTGTGATGTCCATATCTTTATTGAAGAAGGCGCCCACCACCTGGCTCATCTGGTTTACTTTTTCTTCCAGCGTCATGTCGGCCAGAAGCTCTTTTAATTTCTGCTCGGTCATTTTTTCTCCTCCATACCTCGTTTTTGCTGTATCTGCTTCTTCAGAAACCCCTAAAATGTCAGAAAAATATCGTTTTTCCGTTTTTTCTGAATCTTATACTGAAATTTTACCACATCTGACCTGAAAAAAATATCCCCTGATCCGACCTTTTTCTTTCACTATTCCGACCTGTTTGTTGCTGTTCCGGTGCGTAAGAAAGTGATAAAATCCTCTGTTATTTCCCGAACATGTGAAGGGTGGCTTTCCGCTATTTTTCACTAAAGCTTCTTCGGTATTCCAGAGGTGCGTATCCCGTATTGTCCTTAAACATCTTCGTAAAGTACGAGAAATTGCTGTACCCCACATACAGCGACACCGTATTGATCGGCAGCGTGCTCTGTGTCAGAAGCTTTTTTGCCTCCTCCACCCGCTTTTGGATGATATAATTACTGATCGAAATACCCTTTTCTTTTTTAAAAATCCGAGACAGATAATCCGTATTCAAAAAGACAAGCTCCCCAAGCTACTCCCGGTGAATCTCCTCACGGTAATGTGCATCGATATAAGCGCATACCTGACTCGTAACCGAATCTGATTTGTTGATGTACTGTCTGTACTGAACTGCTTTCCGAACCAGTACCCCGGCATATTCCATCATCTCTTCTCTGCCATAAAGGGAATTCCGATGCAGGTTTTCCATATCCGCATCTGCAAACAGTGCATACGCCTTGATCTCCCGTTCCGAAAGCCATGCATACACCACCTGCGTCAGATCGGTACGGAGTGCTACCAGAAGCTCCCTGGTAATCATTCCTTCCCGCTCCGTCCGGTCAAGGTATTTCTGCAGCCGCTCCAGCAGCTCCTCCGGTTTTTCCTCCGAAAGCAGAGCTTTCCATACATCCAGCTCCTTATTTTCGTAGCTGGTCTGCGGAGCCTGAAATTCGTTCAGAAACAGCACCTCGTTCCGCACGGAAAGGCTTCCCTCCCGCATTTTCTGAAGATTCCGGCTCTGCTTTTGCATCCCCAGTACAGATTCCCACTGTCCGACACCGCACCACAGCTCCAGATAGATTTTTTCATTCATCCACGCAACAAACTGCCGCAGAATTTCACAGTCCCGCCCGCCGTCCTGCGGAAATGCTTTTTCCTTTGACTGTGTAACAATCCAGTAGATGCCCGGTTCCTGGTAAAAAACAGTATCTACCGCAATATCCGTTTCCTCATACAGTTCCGACAGCACATTTTCGATCACAAATTCCATGGTCGCGGTATCCCATATCTCCCGCTTATTGCTCTTTATTTCCGGCATCAGACAAATCAGCCGGAAATAGTGTCCCGGTCCGTATGGCAGCTGGCGCTGTGCTGCCGTTTCGCAGAACTTCTCCTCGGAGAAGCCGTCTTTCAGCACATTTTTCCAGATATCCTGCTGCAGAATTTTCCTGTTCTGGTTCCACTTGATGCTTTCCTGCTGGAGATCCTGTATTTTCTTTTCTTTCGCAACGGATTCCGCCGCACGCTGTACGGCCTCCTTCAGCTTGTCAAAATCGATGGGCTTTAGCAGATAATCGACGCTGTTCAGCTGTATCGCTCTTCTGGCATAGTCAAACTCCGCATAGCTTGTCAGGAATATGACCTGGACCTTCAGCTCCTCTTTTCTGACCCACTCCACAAAGTCGAATCCCGTTCCGCCCGGCATCACGATATCGCTGATCACGATATCAATGTCCACCATTCCCATGATGTTCTTCGCCTGCTGTACGGAAAACGCGGTATACACCTCGTTCACCCCGGTCTCTGTAAGATCGAGGTTTCTTTTGATACTTTCAATCACGTACTCTTCATCATCCACGAGCAATAGTTTCATGTTCTTCTCCCCCTGTTGGATAGCAATAGCGATGCGGGTCAGTTTAGCGCTCGGGCGGCGCGCGTTGCCCAGCGCCGACAAAAGCGTGCGCGTACGGTAACAAGAGGGGCGGCGAGAAGCACGCGCCT
>OHZL01000348.1_pt1 | contig 18520 bp, 16 predicted proteins | sample 1580531 | NCBI WGS metagenome assembly OHZL01 (sample SAMEA3882522, study PRJEB24775) | human gut metagenome | biome: human-associated habitat; feature: intestine environment; material: feces | place: Netherlands | collected 2009/2010 | reverse complement strand
GCGCGCGAAGATCCCGTCCTGATAGGAGAACACCGTCGCGATGTTGTCGAACAGGGCGAACGTTTTGCCGAAACCGAGGCCGAACGTCGAAGTGAAGTCGGACTGGGTCTTGGTGGCGTTAATCATCAGGTAGACAAACGGGAAGAGGCAGTAGACCGCGAAAATCGCGCACACGATGGTCAGGGCCATCGAGCGGGTCGGGTTCGCCGGGTTGGAGAAACCGGTTTTGGCGGCGCGCTTGCGCTCGGCCTGCTCGAGCAGCTCGAGGGCGCGCTTCTTGGCGTGGTCTTTCTTCTCGCCGCGAATGGTGAGCGGGAACATTACGTTGTCGAGGACTGTGCGCTGCTGGAACAGGCTGAAGTTCTGGAAGATCATGCCGATTCCGGCGCGCACGTCCGCCAGCTCCTTGCCTTTCACGCCGGTGATGTCTCGTCCGTCGATGAGCACCTTGCCGGAAGTGGGGCGTTCCAGCAGGTTGATGCAACGCACCAATGTCGATTTGCCCGCGCCGGACGAGCCGAGAATGCCGAAGACCTCACCCGAATCGATGGTCAGGTTAATGTCGTGCAGCACCTCATGCGCTTCGGCGCCACTGCCGTAGCTTTTGTGCAGATGGTCGATCTGAATCGTCATAATGTCCTGTTCCTAATCGTGTTCCATAACAAGAATGCCGCAGGGTAGTATACCTGCGGCATTGAACTCCTACTGCCGAAGCGGGTCTTAGAAGACCGGAACGACAGCGCCCTTGTAGTTCTTGTTGATGTAGTCACGCACCTCGTCGGACTTCAAAGCCTTCTTGAGCTCCTTGGTCTTGGCGGTGTTCTCATTGCCTTCCTTCACCACGAGGATGTTCTGGTAGGTCTTCGCGGCCAGACCGCCGGCCTTCTCGGTGGCTAGCGTGTCCTTGGTCGGGTCGAAGCCGGCCTGGATGGCGTAGTTGCCGTTCAGGGCCGCGATGTCGATATCCTTGATGACGGTCGGCACGACGGCGGCCTCAAGCTCCTTGAACTTCAGGTTCTTCGGATTGGAGGTGATGTCCTTCGGTGTGGCGTTGATGTCCTTCGGATCCTTCAGCTTGATCAGGCCGGCATCCTGCAGCAGCAGAAGCGCGCGGGCCTCGTTGGTGGCATCATTCGGCACGGCCACGGTGGCGCCGTCCTGAAGATCCTTCAGCTCCTTGGTCTTGCCCGGGTACAGGCCGAACGGCTCGAAATGGATGCCCTCCACGGACACCAGATGCGTGCCCTTCTCCTTGTTGAAGTTGTCGAGGTACGGCTTGTGCTGGAAGTAGTTGGCGTCAACCTCGCCATCCTCGGTGGCGGTGTTCGGCTGCACGTAGTCGGTGAACTCCTTGACGACCAGCTTGTAGCCGTCCTTCTCGACGAGCGGTTTGACCGCCTTGTTCAGGATCTCCGCGTGCGGGGTCGGGGAGGCGGCCACGGTGATGGTCTTGTCGTCCTCCTTGGAGGCGGCACCGTTGGAACCGGAATTGCCGCAGCCTGCCAGGCCGAAGGTCGCGAGCGTGGTGACGGCGAGCAGTGCGCCGAGAATCTTCTTGTTACGCATGGTTGAGTTCCTCTCTCAATTTCGCTACACGGCCCGGACGCTTACTGCGGTTGCGGGCCAACGATTGACCAATATAGAGGAACCTGTGACGGCAACACGTCGCGCGCTTATCGGAATTATTTATAAAGGGCGCAAAAACCGCAGGAATATGCGAAAAACAGACTTGTGAATCGTAAATAATCTTGCGGAAACACCGTCATATAACGCCGAAATGCTTAAGCGCGTTGGCTATGCCGGCGTCGTCGACGCTGTCGGTGACGTAATCGGCCGCCGCTTTCGGCTCGTCGGTGGCGTTGCCCATTGCCACGCCGATTCCCGCGAATCGTAGCATGTCCACATCGTTGCCGCCGTCGCCGAATGCGATCGCATTGTCTTTCGTCCAACCGAAATGCTCCAGCATCACCTGCATACCAACCGCCTTGCCTCCATCGGCGGGAATCAGATCGGTGAAAGCGGGATGCCATCTGACGCCGCGCACGTTGCCGCACATGCTGGCGATTTCGGCTTCCATCGTCTCGTCCACATACGGGCTGATTTGGAACGTGGAATGGTTTGCGATGCGTTCGCGCGGATCATGCACGTCGATTTTCGGCGCGGTCTTGCCGAGACTGTTCCACGTGCGTTCCAATGCGGCGTTCGTGCGATTGAAATACCCGTAGTCGCTTTCCGCATAGTTGGCGACCACGTCGGCATGCGTTTCAAGCCAGTCGGTGATCAGCTTCACGTCGGCCTGGTCGATCGGATGCCGGTAGTCGAGACCGTCGCGCGTGGTGCAATACTGGCCGTTAAGTCCCACGATGCCGTCGAACGTGACGGGAATGGTATCAAGCACCACGCCCATGTAGGAGGGTGCGCGGCCCGAACAGATGAACACCTTCACGCCATTGCGCTGCAATGCATGCAACGCGTCGACGGTGGACTGCGGCACCACATGCGTGACGAAACTCGTCAACGTGCCGTCGATGTCGAAAAACGCCGTCTTGATGTCCTGAGCCATGCTGCCTCCATGAAAAACCATGTCAAACCCGGTATCCAGCTTACGAGGATATGTGCGAAAACGTCGTGCACGGCACGGAACACGACCACGAAAATAGGAAAAACGGCCGGATGTGCCTACAATCGTCAACCATGAGCGAACATATCGAAATCACGCCGGAGATCATCGAAATCAGGCACTATCTGCATGCGCACCCCGAACGCAGCTTCAAGGAATACGAGACCAGCGCCTACATTGAGAAGCTGCTGCGCGCACACGACATCGAAGTGCTCAACAATCCGCTCGAAACCGGCGTGGTCGGACTGATCCGCGGCGACCAGCCGGGACCACGCATCGCATTGCGCGCCGACATCGATGGTCTGCCCATCCAGGAAGACACCGGTCTGCCGTTCTCATCCGTCAACGACGGCGTGATGCACGGCTGCGGCCACGACCTGCACATGTCGTACATGCTCGGTGCCGCGTTCTGGCTCGCCAAGCGCCGCAAACACATCAAGGGCTCCATCAAACTGCTGTTCCAGCCCGCCGAGGAACTTGGCCTCGGCGCGAAGGCCATGGTCGACGCGGGACTGCTCGCCGACGTATCAGCCGCCATCGGCGCGCACAACAACCCGAACTACGCGCCCGGACAGATCGCCGTCGGCCCCGAACCGATGATGGCCGGCTGCGTGAAATTCCATGTAACCCTGCACGCCACCGGCACACACGCCGGCTATCCGCACAAGGGCACCGGCCCGATCGAGGCGCTCGCCACCATGGTCCTCGCATTGCAGACCATCGTGAGCCGTAACGTCTCGCCGTTCCATCCGCTCGTACTGTCCATCACCGAAATGCACGGCGGCCACGTGTGGAACGTCGTACCCGACAAGGCGAGCTTCCAAGGCACCGTACGATACTTCCACAAGTCCGACGGTGAACTGGTGGAGAAACGCTTCAAGCAACAGGTCCAGTCCATTGCGGCCGGTTACGGCATCACCGCCGACATCGATTGGGACGACTTCCAGAATCCGCTCGTCTCCGATACGGAACTTTCCAAGATAGTCGCCGACAACGTGCGCGATTACGCCCAGCTCGAACCCATCCACCCGTCGATGGCGGGGGAGGACTTCTGCGATTTCATGCCCGTCACCATGCCTGTGTTCGCCTTCATCGGATCCAACGGCGAGGAAGGCTGCCCGGATTGGCACAGCCCGCACTTCGTCGGTCTTGACGAATCGCTGCAAGCCGGCGTGGAATTCTACGCCAACGCGGCGCTGACGGTGCTCAACGAACTGTCGTGACGCCACGTGCGGAACGCCGTAATCGCAATTTTCATAATCGTAAAAACACAACATATCCAACAAATCAACGGTAGGTTAGGCAGCTATGACAGACATTCGCTTCGCACTCGCCCAAATCGACACCTGCGTCGGAGACCTTGATTCCAACGCCGACAAGGTCATGCGATACGCGCATCTCGCCGCTCAACAGGGCGCGCAAGTCGTCGTGTTCCCGGAAATGACATTGACCGGATACCCCATCGAAGACCTCGCACTGCGTGCCACCTTCCGCAAAGCCGCATGGGACAAAGCCAACTGGCTTGCCACCGAACTGGCATCCGACAGTCTCGGCGAACTATATGTGGTGGTCGGCACTGTAGGCACCGACCGTGAAACCTCCAAACCGCGCAACCGACTCGTCGTCCTGCACGACGGCGTGGTCTGGGCCGGCTACGACAAGCATTTCCTGCCCAATTACGGCGTGTTCGACGAATTCCGCATCTTCAGCCCCGGCAACAAATCCATGGTGCTCGACGTGAACGGCGCGCGCATCGGCGTGGCCATCTGCGAGGACATCTGGCAGGACGGCGGCCCTGTGGCCGAACTCGCCAAGGAGAACATCGACCTGCTGCTGACCATGAACGGTTCGCCATACGAGGAAGGCAAAACCGACACCCGTCTCGACCTCGCGGTGCGCCGCGCGGCCGAAGTGAACGCCCCGATGATCTACCTGAACCAAGTGGGCGGCCAGGACGACCTCGTCTTCGACGGCGGCAGCTTCGTTGTGGACACCGACGGCACCCTGCTTGAGTGCTCGCCGATGTTCATGGAGGATCTGAGCTTCTTCGACTTGGACACGTCCGCGGAGCATCAGAAGGTCGGTACGATCGCAGCCAAGCCCGATCCGGACGAGGAAGTGTACACCGCCTGCGTGCTGGGTCTGAAGGATTACATGGCCAAGAACCATTTCAAGGGCGTGTGCCTGGGCCTGTCCGGCGGCATCGATTCCGCGCTCGTGGCTGCCATGGCGGCCGACGCGGTGGGCGGCGAGAACGTGTACGGCATCTCCATGCCGAGCATGTATTCGTCCGACGGATCCAAGGACGATGCAGCTGATCTGGCGCGCAATATCGGCGCGCATTATGACATTCAGCCCATCGAGCCGCTGTTCGTCTCCTTCCAAAACCAGCTGGAACTGGAAGGCGTCGCCGCCGAGAACCTGCAGGCGCGCATCCGCGGCGTCATCGTCATGGCCTACTCGAACTCCAAAGGACTGCTGGCCGTGGCCACTGGCAACAAGTCCGAACTGGCATGCGGCTATTCCACAATCTACGGCGATGCGGTCGGCGGCTATGCGCCAATCAAGGACCTGCTCAAGACCCGCGTGTGGGAGATCTCCCGCTGGCGCAACAAGGCTGCCGCCGCCGGCATGGGCATCGGCGGTCTGCATGTCGTCGGCAACGAGCAGGGGAGCGCGGGCACTCCGCTGCCGGATGGTGTGATGATCCCCGTCAACTCGATCGAGAAGGCGCCGTCCGCCGAATTGCGCCCAGGGCAGAAGGATTCCGATTCGCTGCCGGAATACGCGCTGCTCGACCAAGTATTGGCAATGTACATCGAGCATGCTCATGGCCGCGCCGACCTGCTGGCCGACGGCTTCGACGAGGCGACCGTCGACACGGTCATGCGATTGGTCGACCGCGCCGAATGGAAGCGTCGCCAGTATCCGCTGGGACCGAAGGTGACGGCGCTGGCGTTTGGACGTGATCGCCGTCTGCCGGTCACCAATGCATTCCGCGAATAATCGGCGATCGCAAGCAGAACATCGAGAGCCGAAGGAAGCCGATATGGAAAAGCAGTGGTATTTCAACACCGTCACCGAGCAGCCGGAATTGGGCATGATTTCCCCGGCAAGCCACCGCATGGGGCCGTACAGAACCCGTGAGGACGCGCTCGACGCGTGGAAGATCGTGCAGGAACGCAATCTCAAATGGGAGGAACAGGACCGCGAATGGAAACGCTGGTCAGCGGACGGCTCGGCATCTTCCGAAAAGTGAATTCCATATGAAAACCACGCCCGATTGTGATTTATGTCACTAATTTCGGGCGTGGTTTTCAGGCTTTTCGCAGATGATTGCCGTTACAATCGTGAAGTAGCGACGGCGTAACGATGCGTCGCCAACCGACACCCAGTAAGGAGTGGAAATGGCAGCAGTTGATGCAACGGCGGTCTCCCAGGAGGAACTTGAGGCTAAGGCTTGGGAAGGCTTCACCGAGGGCAACTGGCAGAAGGACATTGATGTCCGCGACTTCATCCAGAAGAACTACACGCCATATGAGGGCGACGAGTCCTTCCTGGCTGACGCCACCGACAAGACCAAGCACCTGTGGAAGTATCTGGACGACAACTATCTGTCCGTGGAGCGCAAGCAGCGCGTCTACGACGTGGACACCCACACCCCGGCGGGCATCGACGCCTTCCCGGCCGGCTACATCGATTCCCCGGAAGTCGACAATGTGATTGTCGGTCTGCAGACCGATGTGCCGTGCAAGCGCGCCATGATGCCGAACGGCGGCTGGCGTATGGTCGAGCAGGCCATCAAGGAAGCCGGCAAGGAGCCCGATCCGGAGATCAAGAAGATCTTCACCAAGTACCGCAAGACCCACAACGACGGCGTCTTCGGCGTCTACACCAAGCAGATCAAGGTAGCTCGCCACAACAAGATCCTCACCGGTCTGCCGGATGCCTACGGCCGCGGCCGCATCATCGGCGATTACCGTCGTGTGGCCCTGTATGGCGTGAACACGCTGATCAAGTTCAAGCAGCGCGACAAGGACTCCATCCCGTACCGCAACGACTTCACCGAGCCGGAGATCGAGCACTGGATCCGCTTCCGTGAGGAGCATGACGAGCAGATCAAGGCCCTGAAGCAGCTGATCAACCTCGGCAACGAGTACGGCCTCGACCTGTCCCGCCCGGCACAGACCGCACAGGAAGCCGTGCAGTGGACCTACATGGGCTACCTCGCCTCCGTCAAGAGCCAGGACGGCGCCGCCATGTCCTTCGGCCGTGTCTCCACCTTCTTCGACGTCTACTTCGAGCGCGACCTGAAGGCCGGCAAGATTACCGAGACCGACGCACAGGAGATCATCGATAACCTGGTCATGAAGCTGCGCATCGTGCGCTTCCTGCGTACCAAGGATTACGACGCGATCTTCTCCGGCGATCCGTACTGGGCGACTTGGTCCGACGCCGGCTTCGGCGATGACGGCCGTTCGATGGTCACCAAGACCTCGTTCCGTCTGCTCAACACCCTGACCCTCGAGCACCTCGGACCTGGCCCCGAGCCGAACATCACCATCTTCTGGGATCCGAAGCTGCCGGAAGCCTACAAGCGCTTCTGCGCCCGAATCTCCATCGACACCTCGGCCATCCAGTACGAGTCCGATAAGGAAATCCGCTCCCACTGGGGCGACGACGCCGCCATCGCATGCTGCGTCTCCCCGATGCGCGTGGGCAAGCAGATGCAGTTCTTCGCCGCCCGTGTGAACTCCGCCAAGGCCCTGCTGTACGCCATCAACGGCGGACGTGACGAGATGACCGGCATGCAGGTCATCGACAAGGGCGTCATCGACCCGATCAAGCCGGAAGCCGATGGCACGCTGGATTACGAGAAGGTCAAGGCCAACTACGAGAAGGCCCTCGAATGGCTGTCCGAGACCTATGTGATGGCTCTGAACATCATCCATTACATGCATGATAAGTACGCTTACGAGTCCATCGAGATGGCTCTGCACGACAAGGAAGTGTACCGCACCCTCGGCTGCGGCATGTCCGGCCTGTCGATCGCGGCCGACTCCCTGTCCGCATGCAAGTACGCCAAGGTCTACCCGATCTACAACAAGGACGCCAAGACCACGCCGGGCCACGAGAACGAGTACGTCGAAGGCGCCGATGACGATCTGATCGTCGGCTACCGCACCGAGGGCGAGTTCCCGGTCTACGGCAACGACGACGACCGCGCCGACGACATCGCCAAGTGGGTCGTCTCCACCGTCATGGGCCAGGTCAAGCGTCTGCCGGTGTACCGCGACGCCGTCCCGACCCAGTCCATCCTGACCATCACCTCCAATGTGGAATACGGCAAGGCCACCGGCGCCTTCCCGTCCGGCCACAAGAAGGGCACCCCGTACGCTCCGGGCGCCAACCCGGAGAACGGCATGGACTCCCACGGCATGCTGCCGTCCATGTTCTCCGTCGGCAAGATCGACTACAACGACGCTCTTGACGGCATCTCGCTGACCAACACCATTACCCCTGATGGTCTGGGCCGCGACGAGGAAGAGCGTATCGGCAACCTCGTTGGCATCCTGGACGCCGGCAACGGCCACGGCCTGTACCACGCCAACATCAACGTGCTGCGCAAGGAGCAGCTCGAGGATGCCGTCGAGCATCCGGAGAAGTACCCGCACCTGACCGTGCGCGTCTCCGGCTACGCGGTGAACTTCGTCAAGCTCACCAAGGAGCAGCAGCTCGACGTGATCTCCCGTACGTTCCACCAGGGCGCTGTCGTCGACTGAACGGCACAATCAGCCAAATGAAAGCCGCCGCATGAAACGACGGTAATGCGAAGGGACGGAGCTCGTGGCTTCGTCCCTTTCGCTTTTCCCATATCGTTTTCCCATATGATTGGGATGGCAGATGAAAGGGGACATTGATGTCTGAACATATTTTCCGTTCCACGACCAGACACATGCTGAGGGATTCCAAGGACTACGTCAACCAGACGCTGATGGGAGGCCTGTCCGGATTCGAATCGCCAATCGGCTTGGACCGTCTCGACCGCATCAAGGCGTTGAAAAGCGGCGATATCGGTTTCGTGCACTCGTGGGACATCAACACTTCCGTGGATGGTCCTGGCACCAGAATGACCGTGTTCATGAGCGGATGCCCTCTGCGCTGCCAGTACTGCCAGAATCCGGATACTTGGAAGATGCGCGACGGCAAGCCCGTCTACTACGAAGCCATGGTCAAGAAAATCGAGCGGCATACCTGCCTCGACACGTCCGGATTCCTCGGGGCGAGCTACACCGATGACATGGTGGATGACATCGACCTGTGCCTGCTTGACGTCAAATCCGGCGATGAGGAGACCTACCATAAGGTGACCGGCGGCATCCTGCAGCCGACCATCGACTTCGGACAGCGTCTGGCCAAGGCAGGCAAGAAGATCTGGGTGCGTTTCGTGCTCGTGCCGGGCCTCACATCCTCCGAAGAAAACGTCGAGAACGTGGCGAAGATCTGCGAGACCTTCGGCGACGCGTTGGAACATATCGACGTATTGCCCTTCCACCAGCTTGGCCGTCCGAAGTGGCACATGCTGAACATCCCATACCCGTTGGAGGACCAGAAAGGCCCGTCCGCGGCAATGAAACAACGTGTGGTCGAGCAGTTCCAGTCGCACGGCTTCACCGTGTACTAAACGCCCGTCCTCTCAATGGCTTCCCCATATTCGCTGGATATGCGGAACGCCTCATATTGGTCCATGCCGCCGACTGAATCGATGGCATGGACCAATTTATTCATACGCTGAAAAATCTTCACATTCGACGCGTGGCAAAGTGGTTCGAAATACTACGAAATGCCCTTCTCTGTCGTAGCCTTGAACTATGGCAGACATCTTTGATTTTCCACGAGATGCGCGCAACGTGGCGCGCGCCGATGGCAAGGGAGCGGATATGGGCGGCGAAGCCCCACAGACCATGCTTATGCGACCGCAGGGCGTTCCCGACCAAGTCTGGAACGCGGTGCTTTCCGTGGACCGTATGCGGCGTTTGAAAGGCATGACATACCGTGAGATTCCGGTGCCCAATTCCATGGCGAACTTCGGCATCGGCGTCGCGTTGGAATGCGATGAAACATACGCATCCGGCTGGATCATGATCCTGTACTCGCTCAAATTCCGAGAGGACTGGCACTCCCACTGGCGTTGCGTGGCTTTCGCATCCCTGCCACTGCCCGACAAGGAGGACGACTGCCTGACTCCGGGCATGTACTGGGACATGATGATGGAACGTCTCAATCCAAACGATTCCGAACATGTATCCGGCACCGTCACAGTCACCCAAAACACAGCATTCGGCCATGACCCCGACGTGCCCAGGGTGGGCTGCGAGATCCGGGTGTCTTGGACTCCACTAGACTATGCCGATGGAGGCCTTGACGCCGGCTCCCAAGTCGGACAGTGGGCGTCGTTCCTCCGGTCCATGACGCAATCCGAGGAGGAAAACCCCGTTGACTGACGAGCCGAAGCTGCTGGCGGAACCGCGCGAAGGCGTGCCCAACGTGATCGACACGTTGCCGGCATTCCGTGACTATTGCAGTGAGCTGGCTTCCTCACATGGCTCCCTTGCCGCGGACGCGGAACGCGCATCCGGCTTCCGGTATGGGCATGAGGACTGGTTGGTGCAGTTCAAACGCGACGGAGCCGGCATCGGCCTGCTCGATCCGCAGGCGCTCGCCGCGGCCGGGGCGGATTGGAACGATTTCAACCGTGCCGTCGGAGATGCGGTATGGATTCTGCATGATTCCCTGCAGGATCTTCCGGGATTCGACGAACTCGGCATGGAACCGCAACGGCTGTTCGACACGGAAATCGCCGCGCGTCTGCTGGGATTGAAACGATTCGGACTTGCCGCCGTCACCGAGCATTTTCTTGGACTGACCCTTGCCAAAGAACATTCCGCGGCTGACTGGTCGTATCGTCCGTTGCCCCGTGACTGGCGAAATTACGCGGCGTTGGACGTCGAACTGCTCATCGAGCTTGAAACGAAGATGCGCGCCGAACTCAAACGCCAAGGCAAGATGGAATGGGCCCAGGAAGAGTTCGATTACGCGCTCAAAGAAGGTCTGGGACCACGCAAGGAGCATCCGATTCCCTGGATGCATGTCTCACACATCACTGAAGTCATGCGTGACCGGCAGGCGCTGGCCATCGTCCGCGCGCTATGGACCCGACGCGACGAACTCGCGCGCGAATACGACATCGCGCCGACCCTGCTATTGTCCGACAGCTCCATTATCGAAGTGGCGAAACGCAAACCACACAACGCTGCGCAATTCCGTTCGATTCGCTCCATCAACGAACGTGTGCGCATCCATACCGATTCCGAACAGGACAAGATGTTCGAACGGTACGCGCCGATTCAACGCAAAATCAAACCGAGCATGTGGAAGAACATCATCCAGGACGCGCTCGCCCTGCCGCCAAGCGAATGGCCGGACGTGGACGGCGGCGCCGCGCGGCGTCATGAATCGCAGTCCGCTTCGGCTCCCAAATCGATTCGCGTGTGGAAGGAACGGTATCCGGAACGTCTGCAAGTGCTCAACAGGGTGCGCAAGGCGGTCTCCCAGATAGCGGAGGACACGCGCACGCCTGTGGAAATCGTCATCAAACCGCAGTATTTGCGTAACCTGTGCTGGACGGACGAACCTCGTAAGCGTGACGTCGCGCGATTCCTCAGCGAACAGGGCGCACGCGATTGGCAGGTCTCCCTAGTTGCAGAGTCCGTAAGTCGCGCTATTATGTAGAGGTTGCCTAACGGCAGAAATATGAAGAACCGTATTTTTCAGGAGCGCAAGCGTGAAAATCAGCGTCAGGAATCTTGAGCCGACCAAGGTGAAGCTCACCGTCACCGTCGACCCGGAGGAGTTCAACCCGTATCTCGACGAGGCTCGCAAGGAAATCGCAAAGCAGGTCAACGTGCCTGGCTTCCGTAAGGGCCACGTGCCCGGCAAGATCATCGACCAGCGTATCGGCTTCGGTGCCGTCGCCGGCGAAGCTGTGAACAACGGCGTGCCGGAGCTGTATTCCAAGGCTCTCGAAACCAAGAAGATTCACCCGATGGCTCAGCCGGAGATCGACGTTCAGGACGTGCCGGAATCCGCCAAGGATGAGACCAAGCTGAAGTTCGTCGCCACCGTTGAGCGTCGCCCGGACATCGAACTGCCGGCTCTTGACGGCATGGAGATCGAGGTCGCCAAGGCCGAGGTCACCGATGAGGACATCAACAACCGTCTGGAAGCCCTGCGTCAGCGTTTCGGCACCCTCGTGAGCGTCGACCGTCCGGCCGCCAAGGGTGACTACGCCAACATCGACCTCAACGCCGAAATCAACGGCGAAACCGTCGACTCCCAAGAGGGCGTGAGCTACGAGCTCGGCTCCGCCACCATGCTCGACGGCCTGGATGAGGCCCTCGAAGGCCTGTCCGCCGGTGAGGAAACCAGCTTCGAAGGCACCCTCGAGGCCGGCAAGCACGAAGGCGAGAAGGCCCTGATCAAGGTCAAGGTCAACTCCGTCAAGGCCGAGGAACTGCCGGAACTCGATGACGACTTCGCTTCCGAAGCCTCCGAGTTCGACACCCTCGACGAGCTGAAGGAAGACCTGAAGAAGGTCGCCGCTCAGGACGCCGAAAGCCGTCAGGCCACCGCCGCTCGTGACGCGTTCATCGCCAAGCTCGAGGATGGCCTCGAGATTCCGGTGCCGAAGGGCGTCAAGGCCGAAATGGTCGAGCAGCAGCTCAAGAACGTGACCGCTGATCCGTCCAAGGCCACCAAGGAGCAGAAGGCCGAAGCCGAAGAAACCGTGGAGAAGGAACTGCGCGACCAGATGGTGCTCGACGTGCTCGCCGAGACCATGGACGTCAAGGTCTCCCAGGGTGAGGTCTTCAACTTCCTCGCCTCCATCGCCCAGCAGTACGGCATGGATCCGAACGCCTTCATCCAGGCCATCATCCGCAACGGCCAGATCGGTTCCGCCGTGCAGGAAGTCGGCCGCTCCAAGGGCCTGCTCTCCGGCATGCGCGCCGTGACCTTCAAGTCCGAGGGCGAGACCCTGGACCTGAGCGCCTTCCTCGGTTCCGCAGCTGAAGACGAAGAGTCCGAGAGCGTCGAGGCTGCTTCCGCTGCCGCCGCCGTGGCTGACGAGCTCGCTTCCGACGAGAAGTGAGACCGATTGGCCGCCTGTGGGCGTTGTATTGACGCAGCACATGCGATAAAGGCTGGAATCCTAAGGGTTCCAGCCTTTTTCTATGATTCCTTTGCCTTGCTTTACACTGGAATACAGTGTGTGACTGGAGGAACAATGAATCAGGGATTCGCGGTGGTTGATTTCGAAACCACGGGATTGAGTCCGGCGAAAGGCGATCGGGCCATTGAGATCGGCTTGGTGCACGTGGCTCCGGACGGCACGCTCGAAGACGAGCATGAGACGCTGATTCATGTGGATCGCAGTGTCGGTGCCTCCTGGGTGCACCATATCACCGCGCGCAATCTGCTGCACGCGCCGGATTTCGAAGGCATCGCACATGAACTGCGTGACCTGCTTGCCGGCCGCGTGTTCGTGGCCCACAACGTGTCGTTCGACTCGCGGTTCCTGCTCGCCGAATACTCGCGCATGGGCGCCTCCATACCTGTTCATCAGAGCACTATGCTGTGCACGATGAAACTGTCGCGGTCACTGATTGGTCGCGGCAAGCTTTCCGACTGCTGCGACTACTTCGGCATCGCCAATGAGGATGCGCACAGCGCGTTGAGCGACGCGCATGCCACAGCGCTGCTGCTCGGACGGCTGCTGGAAGCCGATCCGAATTGGCCCGGCTTCCAGCGTCGTCTCGAATCGGCCGCGGATGCCGCGGAACAGTGGCCCACATTCGCCGCATTGCCGAAAGGGCAATGGCTGCCGCGTGGTACGCACGCCGCGGCGCACGCCAGCTGACCTTCGGACATTGGTCCAGCGGGGGAAGCGATTTCTAATATCCAAGCTCGGAACTTGCAGGAACTAGGACAGCAGGAATTTGATTTCGGCGAAGAATTCGCGGACCATGTTGTTCACCAGCATATCGGGCGGTGAACCGGCCGCGATGCCTTGGGCTTCGTCAAGTCCATTGTCATGCGCGATCTGCAATGCGCGGAACATGTGGAAGTCATTGGTGATGATGCCGACGGACGCGTTGTCTCCGGCAATGAGCTTCTTGCTGTTGACGATATTCTCCTGGGTGGTTTTCGACTTGGATTCCTGAAGGATGCGGCCTTCCTCAATGCCATGTGCCTTCAGATAATCGGCCATGCCCTGTGCCTCGGGGAATGGCTCGTTCGCGCCCTTGCCGCCGGAGACGATGCAGATGGTATCCGGACTGTTCCGCAGATAATCGGCCGCCGTGTCCAGACGATACCGCAAGGCCTTGCTGGGGCCGGACTTGCGCACCTGCGCGCCGAGCACCACCACATAATCGAGATGCTGGTCGCCCCGCGCATGCATGTTGCTGATGATGCACCCCTCCACCGTGCCGAATATGGCGATGCCGATGCACACCACGGCGATGATGACCCCTCGTATGATGCGGGGGAGCGCCACCCACCAATTGGCGGCGATTCCAACCGCGAGGAGGGCGAAAACGGCGGCGATGACCAGCCAGACCTTCCAGAAGCCGGTACCCGAATGTGTCTTCATCACGGCGAACGCGTAGAACGCCGACAGCAAAGCCAGCGCCATGCACAGAACGGTTCCTATTTGCCGTGCCATCGTCTTCATGCCAACCTCTTATCGTGTGGTGGTATACGCCGCTTGAAATCCATGGTCAAGCGTAAGCGGAATGGGGTTGCGGATTGTTGCGATGCGGACGATGTAGACGATTCTTTCGCAAATGTGACGTGTATGCTGCTGATGCGTTTCATATGCGAAACGCTGGCGGACATGGGAACATGGCGTCCGTATAATGGCGCGCGTCGCTCCTGCCCGGGCCGCGCAGGTCGAGGAGCGGCCCACGGCGACCGCCGCGATCTCCAACTCACGGTGCGCGGCATCGACCAAAAGGACTTCATCATGGCACGGCCATCCTCGCAACCATACCTCCACGACTCTTCGGCGCAAGCTTCGGAACAGGCTCCGCAGGCACGACCGACGGCATCGACCGCAACCAAGTGTGCGACACGCGGATCACTGCGATGGCGTGTGATCGACATTGCGGTCGGTGCGGCGGTCGGTGTGATGTCGGGTGTGATGTTCTGGGTGTTCGATGGCCTGTCCTATGGTCTGTTCCCGCTGCTGACCCTGATACTTCCCGGTTCGGCGGCGCTGTTGCATGCATTGTTCTACTTTCCCGCGACGCTGGGTTTGTTGATCGTGCGCAAGCCGGGCGCGTCCGCCTACGTGCTGTTGGTCGCCTCGTTCGTCGAAGTGGTGCTTGGTACGAAATACAGTGTGAGCCTGGTGGTGATCGCGCTTGTGCAGGCGCTTGCCGCCGAAGCGGTGTTCGCGGTGTTCCGCTACCGTCGTTGGACGCTTGGCGTCACGTTGCTGTCGGCCGTGGCGATCGGCATTGTATACAACTTCTACCTGTTGTTCTTCTATTACCAGGCGTTTTCGTTCTTCAGTCCGCGTGGACTCATCGGCACGGCATGCGAGTTGCTGAGCGCGGTCGTATTCGCCGAGTTCGGTTCGTGGGTCCTCTACCGAGCCTTGGCCAAGTCGGGAGTCCTCACCCGCTTCGCCTCCGGACGATGACGCATGCTCGGGGGAATTTACTTTGATTGGTCGGCGTGCCGGAATGTGAACCAGGCGAGGAGCTGCTGCTCGCTGACGGGCTCGAAATCCCACGCATCAAGCCCCACATTCACGCTGAGCGGATCGGTGCCGTCGGGAATGCCTTGATGCGTATGACCATAGAGCAGCCAACCTTCGGTGGTCGGCGCCACATCGGCGAACTTGTTCCAGTTTTCCGGCCAGTTGCCGTGTTCTTCGGCCAATGCCGAGAGCCTGGGGAAGTGGCTCATGCCTATGGTCTGCCGTGCGGTTGCGGCCGTCGGCTTGCCGGAGCCGTCGAGAACGGGAAGCTCCATGTCGATCTCGCGGTAGTCATCGATGGTCTCGAACACGTCCTCGTATAGCGCGTCATTGGAGCGGAGACGGAAGTTGCGGTCGTGGTTGCCGATGATCAGGTGCAGATGGCGGCAGTTGATGCGGCGTAGACAGTCGAGCGTGTGCTTGACGGTGCAACGGTAGGAGAGATCGCCGAGAATCCATAGCTCGTCATCACGCCCGATGGTCTCGTTGATGTTGCCGATGATGGTGTTCTCATGGCGTGTGATGTCGCAGATTGCTTTGAACGACGTCTGATTGTCGCGTACGTATTGTTTGATCCATGCGTGCGCGGCCGCGCGACCCTGCGCCTGCCAGACATCACGGTATTCGGCGCGGAGCCTGCCATTGTTCAGGAATCCGCGCAGTGCGGTGACCAGAGGGTGGCCGAAATGCGTGTCCGAAGTGAAATAGCGCATGTGATTCCTTACGGTATGCGGTTGCTGGATGTTTTTATCAATGATAGAGCGCAACATCACGCGAATGACTCTCCCCCAAAAACGCTTGTTGGCTTGTTTGTGGCACTGTTTGGCGATTATGGCGAGTATGAGCGTTGGAATTCCAACGCTCATGCTTCGGGTTTTGGCGTTCGGCTGCCACATTGCAAATTCTGTGAATCTAGAGTTTTAGTAATCCAGATATGGAATATTAGCAAAACATGTCAATAAGATATAAAATGATAAAAAATAGTGATTGGAGTGGCAATGGTAGTTCAGCTTGCGACACGTGTTGATGATGATCAGGCGGAAGAGTTCCGTGAAACGACAAAGAAGCTCGGTCTTTCCACGGCTGATGCGCTGCGTATGTTCGTCTCGTCCTTTAATGAATATCAGGGGTTCCCATACCAGGTACGAGTTCGACAGGTTGCGGAACCGTTCGAGAATGAACGGGAGGCTTCTGATTTCGCTAATGATTTGTCGATGAGGATGATCGCTGATGAGGAGGGGTGAAATCTGGACTGTGCTGGCTGATGGTTACGCGAGAAAGCCTCGGCCGGTTGTCGTTGTGCAGAATGACGGAATCGAGGGTTTTGACTCTACCGTGGTATGCCTGATGATTTCTTTTACGTCGGATGATATGACTACCCGGGTTAAAGTTCCTCCTACTGCGCAGAATGGTTTGATTAAAATAAGTTGGGTGATGACGGAGAAGATTCTTGCAGTGCACACTTCGGCATTGGGGCAACGCATTGGAATTTTGGAAGATGATGTCATGCGCCAGGTGGAAAAGAAACTTGCACATGTTCTAGCTCTATGAAAGCGCTTGATGTGATTTCGCGGGTCGCTATGCCGCAGCAGATAGCGGAGATTGCTCGTCCTATCGCGCTGCGGCATCATGTCAATGAACTGTACCTGTTCGGTTCCATGGCCCGCGGCGAGGGGCATGCGGATTCGGATATCGATTTCATCTATCAGTTTGACGACACCGCCAATCCAATGATTGATGAGTGGGCTTTGCGTGATGATCTTGCATCGACTTTTGGTCGGGAGATCGACTTGGTGAAAAAACGATACATTACCACTGAACTGCAGGACAGACTGGCTGAAATGCAGCGTGTGATATTCGTCAATTCCATAACCTCCAATCCGATGTTCCGCATTATCTGAGGTGTGTTATGAAAACGACGGAAAAGATGCCTTGCATATCGTCGCGATAGTCCGCGCTCTTCATGATGCGCAACGATTCCTTGGAGGGCTAAGAGCTGAGGAATTCGCTGAGAATGATGAGAAACAGAATGCCGTGGCTATGGCGATTGCCAGAGCAGGAGAGCACACCAGGAAGCTCTCAAAAGAATTCCGTGAATCGAAATCCGGTGTTCCATGGCGTGGAGTGAGTGGCATGCGCGACTGGATTGCCCATGATTATGACGGACTTGATTTTGATCGCCTGTACTATGCCGTAACCCATGAAGTACCGGAGGTGTTGGCGGTTCTACAACCATATGTGGAACAACAGGCGCAGGTGCAGTTTACAGGGAAGGATCCTTTTGATGTGCCGCGGATCTGAGGGGAAAGGTTCTGAATATGACATTCCAGCTTGTGCTGGGTTGTTTCCATATTCTCCGGCTTATTTCTTGCCCCGCCCGAATATGGGCAGTTTGATTTCCGGGAGCTGTTTTAACCCGCTGGCGATGCCTTTGCCAAGCTGCTGCACTCCGTCTGCTATTCCGGCGCCTGCATCTTGGGCACCTTTCGCGATGGCGTTGCCCGCATCCTGCGCGATGTGTGCGGCCTGGTTTCCGGCATCCTGCATTCCCCTGGCAACGGCGGCACCGGTATCTTGAGCGCCCTTCGCTATCGCATTGCCGGCGTCTTGGACGGCGTGCGCGGTCTGCTGCCCGGCGTTCTGCAAGGCCTTGCCGGTGTCGTCTACGGCCTTGCCCGCGGCCTGGATCCAGGTGGGGCCGTCCTCGACATGCAGATGAATGTGCTCAAGTTGCAATGTGCTGGCGAAAGTATTGAGATCGCCGGTAATGCTCTCGATGTTGGCAATGGCATGAGGTGAACTGTATGGGTTCAGCAGCACCTTCCCGCCTACGATTCCAGCCTTCGTCTCCAGCTGTCTGCCCAATGCGTTGAGCGACTGTTCGATCTCCTCAAGTCGCTTGTTCCTGGCGAGCACTACGCCCTTCTTGTGCGCCTCAAGCTGTTCCGGCTCCTCCTGGCATACGCGCGCGAGCTCGATGCAGGAAACCTGATCCTGCATCTTGACCGCGGATGCGAGCATGCCCAGCCACTGGTGGATCTCCTGCCGGATCTGCTGGGTAAGCGGGCGGACCT
>OHZL01000343.1_pt1 | contig 18599 bp, 10 predicted proteins | sample 1580531 | NCBI WGS metagenome assembly OHZL01 (sample SAMEA3882522, study PRJEB24775) | human gut metagenome | biome: human-associated habitat; feature: intestine environment; material: feces | place: Netherlands | collected 2009/2010 | reverse complement strand
GTGCACAAGGGCGAGGTTGTTTCGCTGATCGGGCCTTCCGGTTCCGGCAAGACCACGCTGCTGCGCTGCGCCAACTTTTTGGACCAGGCCGAGGACGGCACTATGGTGCTGGACGGCCAGACCTACCATTTGGGCCATGTGCGCCGCACTGAGATGTACGAAGCCCGCCGCCATACAGCGTTTGTGTTCCAGAATTACAACCTGTTTTTGAATAAGACCGCGCTGCAGAACGTGACCGAAGGGTTGATTGTTGCCCGCAAAATGCCCAGGGATGAGGCCGAAGCCCGCGCCCAAAAAGCGCTGGAAAAGGTCGGCCTGGGCAACCGCGGTGCCAGCTACCCCAATCAGCTTTCCGGCGGGCAGCAGCAGCGCGTGGCCATTGCCCGCGCCATTGCCACCGACCCCAAGATCATCTATTTTGACGAGCCCACCAGCGCGCTGGACCCGGAGCTGACCGGCGAGGTGCTGCGCGTTATCCGCTCACTGGCGGACCAGCACACCACCATGATCATCGTTACTCATAAAATGGAGTTCGCGCGCGACGTCGCCGATGGTGTTGGAGATGTCGCCGAGACGGTTGCCGGGCTTGGCCACGTCGATGGCGGCGGCGAGCGCTTCCTCAGTGCACTTGATGATGCGCAGGTCTTCGGGGTCCGGGTCTTTGCCGACCACGAAGCTGACGGCGGAATCGGCCACCCAGCCGTCCACAGAGATGGCGAGATCGAGGGAGACGAGGTCGCCGTCCTTCAGGCTGTAGTCGTACGGCACGCCGTGCAGCACGGCGTCGTTGACGGAGGTGCAGATGTAGTGGGCGAACGGGCCGGTGCCGAAGTCAGGAGCGTAGTCAACATAGCAGGATTCGGCGCCCTTGCGGTCCACGATCTTCTTGTGGACGAACTCGTCGATTTCGAGCAGGTTGGTACCAACTTTGGTGGTCTCCTGCAGTTCCTTCAGAATGCCGCCGACAAAACGACCAGCCGGCTTCATTTCCTCGATTTCACGAGGGGTTTTCAGTTCGATCATGAGATTCTTTCTACCTTGTTGAGACTTGTTCTCAACTCTAGACCAGCCCGAGGTCAACCGCCAGAAGCCTACCTGAAATCCACTCGCAGCCCATTAATAGCCAAGGCCGAGAAAAAGCGCCCGGCAGCACATAGCCTGCACGGGCGCTTTGGATTGATTGTCTGGGGACTGGTTGCATGAAGCGTGAGATTACTTGCGACGCTTGCCGAAAGTGAACGCGCGAATCACTGAAGTAATCCCCATCACCACCATGGCGCATCCGCCGAAGATAATCATGAATACGGCGGAGCTCAGCGGGCTCATCAGCACCACGAAGCCGGCGATAATCGAGATGATGGCATAGGCGATGGCCCAGCCGGAATGCGGGATACGCCACGATTCAACCAGCGACAGCACGCCTTCCATAATCCATCCGAAACCGACCATCAAAGTAATGAGTAATGCCAGCGTCTGACCGGTCATGCCGTAGTTGCGCACAACCACCACGCCGCCAAAGGTCAGCAGAATGCCGACGAACACGTCCAGCACACGCCAGCCGCCCGGCAGACCGAGTTCCACAATCGCCGTGACGATACGAACCACGCCGGAAACCACGAAATACGCGCCCAACGCGATCGCTGCGATTTTAAGCGTCGCACCCGGCCAAATAAACAGCGCCAAGCCGAGTACGATGGCGATCACGCCGATGATGCCGTACGCGCCGCGAATCGCGTTCTTCGCACGCTGCGGCAGCCACGATTCCATCAGTTTGAAGGGGCTTACGGGCTTCCATTCGCCGTTGGAATCGTTCGGATTGGGTTGGCCGGGACCGTATGGATAGCCATACGGATAGCCGTAAGGATTATCGAAATAACGCGAGGTTTGCGCGTCGTCCTGTCCGCCGCTTTGCGGGTTCGGATTCATGTTCGGGTTGCTCATAATGTCCCCCTTTTTTCTTTGAGATGCGCCTTAAAACCACTGTTGTTTTAAAGTCGTGTCTCATATTTTAGTCATCATGTCCAATTTCAGCTTTCAACAAAACGCCGAAAACTGTACGGCAAGGCGCAGGACGCACTGCACTGCGCGACGTAAGGCAGCGGGGAAGAAGGACGTGGCGCGACCGGCGATTGTCTCGCAGGCCGCGCCACGTTGCGTAAGTGCGGATGTTGCTGATGTGCGAATACGCTTCCACAACATCCGCGCGAACCTAGAACAGCTCGAACCGCACGTTGAGGCTGAGCGGCTGGTCGGCGGGCAGCTGGTACTGCTCATGCACCGGCGACATCCACGAATCGTCGCCGCCGACGCCCATTTGCGCGGCCAGCAGACGCAGGAACATGTGACGCGGCTTCGGCAGCTCATCCTGATGCAGCGCCTCTTCCAGCATCGTGCTCGAATACGGCAGTAGGCTCATCGCGAACGGCTTTGCGCCGGCACCGCGCTTCACGCGCACACCGTGGCCGGAATCGTCCGTGATTTCCGCCCAACGCACATCCTCATGATTGCCGGTTTCCTGCGGCAGCAGGTACGGCGCGCAATCATCGCCAGCCGTCGTGCTCCATACACCCAGCTTCGCGTGCCTGCGGTCGGCGTACGTCTCTTCCGGACCGGCGCCGTAGAATCGCAGGTTCGCATATTCCACCGGCAGCGCCCATTCGATACCGAACGCCGGAATCGTTGGCAGATCGCCGTTCTTCTCGCCTGGATACTCGACGTCGAGCGAAACGAGGCCGGCCGTGTCGGCAACGTAACGGACCGTCACTTTCGTGCGCTGCGGAATCGCCAATTCGTACGTATACGTGGCTTCCACGGCATTTTCTCCACGATTTGCGATCGCGCAGTCGACGCAACGCGCATACTTTCCTGCGACCGCCCACGCGGCACGTTCGAAAGCGTGTCCAGCACCGCGATCGTTGTCCGTCAGCGGACGGAACGTGGTGATCGACGGGCGGCGCAGCACGAATTCGCGCTCGCCGAACGTATATGAAACCATACCCCCTTGTGTGCGGGAGAACAGTGCTTCACGACCCTGTCCGCGCACGCCGGCGTTCCAGCGGCCAAGGGTGACGGTGCCGTCGGCCGGAGCTCCGGCCGCGTCAACGGCATCTGCAGTGGTCTTCGCACCTGCCACCACGCACTGGCCGAACGCCAGCTCGTAGCCGGCCGGTGCCCAATCGCAAGCGTTGCCAAGCTGCTGCGATACCTCCAAAACCAGCTCTTCGGCGTTGCTGCGGTAGTCATCAACCGGCCAATCGACTTCGAATGAAGCGCTCTCGCCGGCGGCCACGTCGAAACGGCGCGTAGTCGACCATACCGGCTTGCCGTCGGCCAAAATCCGCAGCACGAAGCGATAATCGCCCGTAGACACGAACAGATTGTCGTTCGTAATACGCGCTTCATCGACCGAAACCGCAATTTTCACGTTCGCATACAGCTGCTTGACTTCCTGCGCTTTCGGCGAGGGGGTGCGGTCTGCGAACAGCAGGCCGTCGCCGGAGAATTCGTAATCGCTTGGACGATCGCCGAAATCGCCGCCGTAGCACATGCGTGTCGTGCCGTCGGGCAGCTTGGTCTCGATTGCCTGGTCGATGAAATCCCAAATGAAACCGCCCTGGTACATCGGGTAGCGTTCCAACGCCGTGTATTCGTCCATATTGCCGCACGAATTGCCCATTGCGTGCATGTATTCGCAGGAAATGTACGGCTTCTTTGGACCGTCCGTATGTGCCGGGCTGCCGTCGTTCAGATAGCGTTCGATTTCGTCAGCATGCGCGTACATACGGCTTTCGATGTCCGTCACATCCTCGAATTCGCGCATGTGCACGGAACCCTCGTAATGTACCGGACGATTCGGATCAATCGTGTGCGCGTGGCGATACATCGCACGAAAAACCTCGCCCGCGCTCGACTCGTTGCCAAGCGACCAGATCAGCACGCTCGGATGGTTGTAATCGCGGCGCATCATGCTGTTGATGCGGTCCACGCACGCGCCCTCCCATTCGGGGCGGCTGCCGGGGATGCCGTCTTCAGGACGCTCGACATTGTTTGCCACCCACGTGCCGTGCGTCTCCATATTCGTCTCGTCGATCAGATACAGACCGTACTCGTCGCACAGGTCGTACCAATACTCCTGGTTGGGGTAGTGGGAGGTGCGGATGGCGTTGATGTTGTGCCGCTTGCAGAAGACCACGTCGGAAAGCATGTCCTCGCGGGTGATCGCACGCCCGCGCTTCGCGTCGAATTCGTGGCGGTCCGCGCCCTTGAACACGATACGCTTGCCATTGATCGTCATGATGCCGTTTTCGATGCGGAACGTGCGGAAGCCGATCTTCTGCGTCACGGTTTCGATGATGGCGCCGTCATGTCCGACGACGCGTACGGTCAGCGTGTACAGCGTCGGCGATTCCGCGCTCCACGGTGCGATGTTCGTCATTTTGCCGGAATTAAGGGCGATTTCGCCGTTGCAGGCCTGCGTTGATTCCCATACGACATTTCCGTCGCCGTCGCGCAGCGTGCTTTCGATAGTCATCGCGTCGGCGGGGTTGCGCAAGGTGAGTGCCGCGTTGAGTTCGGCGGTGTCGGCCGTACCGGCGGTGTCGGCTGCGGTGTAGTCGGCTTCAAGCTGCACGGTTTCGACGTGCGTATGCGGCTGGGCGGCGAGCTCGACGGTGCGGAACAGGCCGTGCAGTCGCCAGAAATCCTGGTCTTCCAGCCAAGAGGCGCTCGAATATTCGTAGCAGGCGACGGTGAGCGTATGCTCGGCTTCGGGGGAATCGGCGGCGTTGCCATTGCCGTTTCGCAGCGCTTCCGTCACGTCGAATTCGCTCGGCGTGAATCCGTCCTCGCCGTAACCCACGAACGTGCCGTCAAGCCATACGTAGATCGCGGTGGCGGCACCGTGGAAGGTGAGGCTGACCGTGCCGTCGTTTTCCAGCGTGCGCGCAAGCTGCGCGTCGAGCGCGAATCGACGGCGGTAGATCGCCACATGGTTGTTTTCCGGAATATTTGGCGCCTGCGGATCCTCGTGACCGTCCCACGGATATTGGATGTTGACGTACTTGTTCTTGAGATAGCCGGCCATCTGCAAGTGGCCCGGCACCTCGATCGCGCCGAAATCGCCATCCTCGAAATCGACGGCCGCGAACGGAGCGCTTTCCACGTCCACGTTGCGCGCTTGTTCGATACGAACCTTCCATTCGCCGTCGAGGCTCTGCTTCGGCTCGCTCGTCTCGCCGATGACATATCGGTGGCTGGAATGTGCCGGCTTGCGGTTCGCTGCGAACACCGTCGGATCGGTGAGCCAGCTTGCACTTGCCGTGGTTGCATGTACGATTGCGAGTTCGGCTGTATCTGCCATCTTGCATCCCCCTGTATTACTTGGTGTCACTGCATCGTTGCGGTTGCGCCGTGCGATGTTGCACGACCGTTTAGTAATGAATTTTACTAACTACCGATAATATATCACACTTCATGGTATCGTGCATCCGTCGCGTGCCATGCATCGTTCCGCCACATGTCCATTTTTCACACGCCGAGGATGTGCGATAATAACAGGATGCGCCGATGGCGTCCGCCCGGTGCCCACAACCGCGCAGCGTTGCCTCGCCTTTGCAAAATGCTTGCGATTCCGCGGATTTTCGATTTCCGCGATTCGAGGCATACGTAAGACGGGGGAGAGCTGACTACTCCGCGGCGCTCCCAAGGAGATCACCATGGATGATCGCAAGAAAGATCAGTCCATCCAGTCCCATGCCAATTTTGACGGCGATTCCGCTACGGGCGATCGCACGCAGATTCGGCAGGATCAGCAAAACCAGCAGCCGCCACAAATCGACCCGTCGCTTGCCGACGCGCAAGCCGTGGCCGCATCGCTCGGCGTCGATCCGAACACCGGTCTGAGCCAAGCCGAAGCTGAACGCCGACTCGCGCAATACGGGCCGAACGAGCTCGCATCCGCACCACCCGTGCCAAAATGGAAGAAGTTCCTGGCGCAGTTCAAAGACCCCCTCGTCTACCTGCTGCTCGCTGCCACCGGCATCTCGCTCATCGCATGGTTCATCGAAAAAGCCAACGCTGCGCCAGGCGCGGAAGGCGGCGAAATACTGCCGTTCGACGCCATCGTCATTGTGCTTATCCTTATCGTCAACGCGGTACTCGGCTACATTCAGGAATCGAAAGCGGAAGAAGCCGTCGAAGCGCTCTCCCAAATGACCGCGCCGCAAACCAACGTGCTGCGCGACGGCAAAATCGCACGCATCAACACCGTCGACGTGGTGCCGGGAGACATGGTCGTGCTCGGTGAAGGCGACTCCATTCCCGCCGACGGACGTCTGCTCGCCGCCGCCAGCCTGCGCGTGGCGGAAGCGAGCCTGACCGGTGAAAGCGTACCGGTCGGCAAAAACGTCGACACACTTGCCGAAGCCAAGGCCTTGGGTGATCGCGCCAATATGGTGTTCAACGGCACGTCCGTGACGCAAGGCACCGGCCGTGCCATCGTCACCAGCACCGGAATGCGCACGCAGGTCGGTAAAATCGCGGACCTTCTGCAGGCCACGGATGATGATGACAGTCCGCTGCAGAAGGAAATGAACTACGTTTCCAAGATTCTCGGCATCGCGGTGTGCATTATCGCGGCGGTCGTGCTGGTGGCGCTTGCGCTGACCGAAGGCTTCAACGACATCCACGACGTAATCGATTCGCTGCTGCTATCCGTTTCGCTGGCCGTCGCGGCCGTGCCGGAAGGGCTCGCCGCGATTCTGACAGTCGTGCTCGCGCTCGGCGTGCGCCGCATGGCCGAACATCATGCGATCGTCAAGAAACTGCATTCCGTGGAAACGCTCGGTTCCGCGTCGGTGATCTGCTCCGACAAAACCGGCACGCTCACCCGCAACGAGATGACGGTGGAACGCGTGGTCACGCCGAGCGGTGAGGTGCAGCTGACTGGGACCGGCTATGCGCCGGAAGGCAGAATGATTGCGATTCCCGACGCTGCTCTGTCTGGTTCCGCCGCTTCCGCCGCACAGGTCGAAGCCGTCGCCACGCTCGCCGTGGGCTCGCTGGCCAACGACGGCGAATTGCGCGAAAACACAGGTGCCGGCGATGGTTCCGCTGCTTCCGACATAACGTGGGAAGCCGTCGGCGACCCGACCGAAGTGTCGCTTATCGTCGCCGCACGCAAGGTGAAGGCCGATCGCAAATACGCCAACTACACGCGCGTGGGCGAGATTCCCTTCACTTCCGATCGCAAACGCATGACCGTCGTCGCGCAGGATAACACTGATGCCGGGCGTCTCACCGTCTTTGCTAAAGGCGCCCCCGACGTGCTGCTCGGCTACTGCAGCCGCATCGCGGTCAACGGTGCCGTACGACCGATGACGCAAGGCGATCGCCAGCAGATCCTCGCCGCCGTGGAACGCCTGTCCGCCGAAGCGTATCGTACGCTGGGCCAGGCGTACCGGCCACTCGGCACCGCGTCGCTCGCCGCAGTGCCAGGCGTGCGCATCAACGCCGCCGGTCACGTGGCGGACATCGCCGACCAAAGCGATGTGCTGGAAAGCGACTTGATCTGGGTCGGCATGGTCGGCATCATCGATCCGCCGCGTACCGAAGTGCGCGATTCCGTCGCCGAAGCGCATCGCGCCGGCATCCGCACCGTCATGATTACCGGTGACCATCCGCTTACCGCGGCACGCATCGCCAGCGATCTGGGCATTATTGAAACGGACGGAGACGGCAGCTCGGTCGGCAGCGCCGACCTTAGTAGCAAAGTGCTCACCGGCGTTCAACTCGACGAGCTGCCGGACGAGCAAGCGTTCGACAAGGCCACCCGCGAAATCTCCGTGTACGCGCGCGTTGCGCCGGAACACAAGCTGAAAATCGTCGAATCGCTGCAACGGCAAGGCAATATCGTGGCTATGACCGGCGACGGCGTAAACGATGCTCCCGCCGTCAAAACCGCGGATATCGGCGTGGCCATGGGCATCACCGGCACCGAAGTGACCAAGCAGAGCGCCAAGATGATCCTCGCCGACGACAACTTCAGCACCATCGTCGAAGCGGTGCGCGAAGGCCGTGGCATTTTCGACAACATCCGTAAATTCCTGCGATACCTGCTCAGCTCCAACGTGGGCGAGGTCTTCACGGTTTTCGGCGGTGTGATGCTGGCCGGCTTCCTCGGCATCACGCAGCCGGGCAGCCAAGGCGTGACCGTGCCGCTGCTCGCCACGCAGCTGCTGTGGATCAACCTGCTCACCGACGCGGCACCGGCCTTGGCGATGGGCGTCGATCCCTCCACCGACGACGTGATGGCCCGCAAGCCGCGCAAACTCACCGACCGCGTGATCGACGGGCAGATGTGGGGAGACATCATCTTCATCGGCATCATCATGGCCGCCGTCACGCTGATCGGCATGGACATGCACCTCGCCGGAGGCTTGTTCACCGACCGTTCCGTGGATGCTGTCGGACATGATGCGCAAATGACTGAGGCGCGCACGATGGGCTTCACCATCCTTGTGTTTGCGCAGATGCTCAACGCGCTGTGCTCTCGCTCGCACGACCAATCGGTGTTCGTTGGACTGTTCGCTAACAAATGGCTGTGGGGTGCGATTGCACTGTCCACGCTGCTGCAGCTTGCGGTGGTCTACGTGCCGTTCCTCAACACCGCGTTCGGTACCGTGCCGCTGTCCGCGGGTGCGTGGGTCGAATGCCTCGGCCTGGCGATGATTGTGCTCGTCGCCTCCGAGCTGCGCAAGTGCGTGCTGCGTGCGATGCATCGGCGGTGATGCTGGCTTATAGCGTCGACGGGCTAGACTGGACGACAGTTGGTGGGCGCGCGTTGGCTGCGCGCCCGCTCATATGACGATTGTTCCGGTGATGTTTGGAGGAATTTCGATGCTGCTGTCCGATCGCGACATTCTCGCCGCACAGGCTGACGGCCATATTTCGCTCGATCCGTGGACCCCGGAAATGGTGCAGCCGGCGTCGATCGACGTCCGTCTGGACCGCTTCTTCCGTCTGTTCAACAACCATGCGTATACGTATGTGGATCCGGCGGAGAACCAGGGCGAGCTGACCGAGCAGTTCGAAGTCCGGTCTGATGAGCCGTGGATCTTGCATCCGGGCGAGTTCGCGCTCGGCTCCACGTGGGAGTATGTGAAGCTTGATTCGACGGTTGCGGCACGACTCGAAGGCAAGAGTTCGCTTGGACGACTCGGCATCCTCACTCACTCCACCGCGGGATTCATCGACCCGGGTTTCGAAGGGCACATCACGCTGGAGCTGTCCAATGTGTCGACGCTGCCGGTGAAGCTGTGGCCGGGCATGAAAATCGGACAGATGTGCTTCTTCCAGCTGAGCTCGCCCGCCGAGCATCCGTACGGCTCCGCCGGCACCGGCTCGCACTACCAGGGCCAGCGTGGCCCGACCCCGAGCCGCTCCTACGTGAACTTCTACAAGGCCGATATCACCGACTGATGCATCACAGAATCCCCGGCGCGATGTCATGCACGGCGAGCCATCCGCGTAGGTCGCTGAACTCGTCGAGGCTGACGGAGTGGTCGAGCCCACGGTAGCTTTTCGCGGTGAGGAACGTGTGCTCGTCCAGCCAGGCGCTCATGGCGAAAAGCTCCGGCTTGGCGATCACCGTATCGCTGTTGCCGTAACCGAAGAACGTGGGAATATTGAGCGGCGCGATACGGTCGTCGGCAGGCGCGGTGCCGCGGACGAGCCCAGGCGCAAGGAATCCGGACAATGAAATCGACGCACGGTAGCGTTCCGGGTGCACGCGCAGCAAGTGAATAGCCAGCAGACCGCCCTGCGAAAAACCAATCGGCACCACGGCACGGTCGTCGGGAATGTTCGCCGAAACCCAATCGTCGATTGCTTTCGCTGCGGCGAATGCGTCACGGTCCAAATCCTCGCCGGTATCCACACAATCATGCAGCCACGAGTACGCGCCGGGTGCAAAGCGGCCAGCCGGCTGCAGCGTCAACGGCGCGCGCAACGAGGCGAAATCGTTGTATGGCGCGACGTAGCGCATCATGTCGGCCAAGTCCGCCTCGTTCGATCCCCAGCCGTGCAGGCACAGGAACAACGGTCGTTTCGGCGCGGTGCTGCCGCCGCCGCGCGAATACTGCACATGCGTGATTTGCAGCGGTTCGCCGAAACGGCCCGGCACCACGTCCGATTCGCGTCCGATCAGCGCCGTCTCGTCATGCCCGTTGTTGTTTGCTTTGCTTTCGATTGCGTCGCTCATACCTTCCCAATATAGCGTGCGTTTGCGGCACGCGTTCGCAGTGCGAAGAGGGCTGCGGAAAAGTTGCGAAAAAAGAAGACCCCGGCGGGATCGGCCACCGGGGAGAGAAAGGAGAGAGAAGAAGAAAGGGTTCAATTGTCGGGAACTTTAAGGTTCCTGGTCGGCTTGTTTCTGCTGACAATTCATATATAAACACCTGATGCTGAGCGCATGTCTGGTGTTTTCTGAAAACTTCCTGAGAATCCGATGGCGATTTCGTTCAGGCGCAATTTGGCACAGTTCCCGACGAACACGATTTCGGCTGGATGCGATTCCAGCCGATCGTCCGCCATTGCGCAATCGTCCGTCGCCACGCGATCCGAACGCCGGAAATCGAAAAAACGTCAGATCTGCGCGTCCGCATCCACGCTCATCACATACACGTTGCGTCGCAGCTGCTTGCTTTGCGCACGCGTGATGTCGCCGGCCTCATACATGTCCTGGATCACGCCCAGCTCGATGCCGTAGCTTTCGCGCTTGACCTCCTCGGCCTGTTCCTGCGCTTCGGCGCTGATGCCCATATTCGGACGCGCCCTCAACGCGGATTCGCTGCGTCGGTAGTCCAACAGCAGGCCGGAGCAGTGCTCGGTGTTGTACGTGTCGCCGCCCATCTCCTCATACAGTCGGTCGATCACATGTTCGATCGCATCCACCTGCACCACACGCGTATGCGCGAACAGCTCATCGTCGCTGAACAGCGGGGTCGTGCGCCGGATACGGCTGTTCACGCGTTTCGCCAACGTGCCCATGCGCCGCTGCAGCGCCTTGTACCGGCCTTTGACGCGCCAGATCATACGGCCTGAATTGTGTGCGGTTTCGATGTGGCGCAGCGAGCTCATGATCTGGTCGAGCAGGCGCTCGCAGGCCTCGGCCTCCAGATCGTTCGCGGCGCGGTTCCCGGTCGGATTCGCCTTGATCGCCGCGCGCACGCCCGCCAGACGGTTCTTGACGTACTCCTTCTCCCAGTTGAGCGCGTCGATCTGCAGCTGCATATACCCCTGCGGATCGATTTCGCCGGTGCGCTGTTTCAACCGCGTGATGCGTTTCGTATAGGAATCGATGACCATAAGCACCGCCCGACGGTTGTCCGGCGTGACACGGCCCGACAGCTCCTCGACCGTCCGCCGCAGCACTTCGATGGTGATCTCCGTCATTTCCGTCGACGTGTCCTTGTCGCGATTCGGCGCAAGCAGCGGCAGCAGGAAATTCGCCAGCAGCAGCGTTACCACGATCACGCCGCCGGCTATGAAGATCAGTTCGTCGCGCATCGGGAAATCCGCGCCGGCCGCCAGCGTGTACGGAATCGTGAACATCAGAGACAGCGTGATGGTGCCCTTCGGTCCGCCGAATGTCATGACCGCGGCGGAACGCCAGCGCTGCGCCGTCATTTTGCGCCGCTTGCCGGTGGTGGTGTCGCGCGCGAGCCGCAGCATCAGTGAGATCCACAGGAATCGCATGACGATTACCACGGCGGCGACGACGAGAATCGCGACCAGCAGCAGCTGGTTGCTGACATGCGGATCATCCCAGCTGGCCGACATGGCATTTGGCAGCAGCATGCCGAGCAGGATGAACACTGTGCCGTTGAGCGAGAACGACAGCACGCCCCACACGCTTGACGATACGATGTTCGTGCGTGCCACATTCGGTCCGATGCCGGTGCGGTCGAATCGGATGATCAGGCCGGCAGCCACTACCGACAGAATGCCGGAGACATGTACCGCCTCCGCACCCAGATACAGGATGAACGGCAGGAATAGCTCCATGAGAATGCGGCTGGTAGTCGTTTCCCAACCAAGGGATCGCAGTGATTCGAACAGCAGGTCGGCCATGGTGCCCACCACAAGGCCGAAGATCGCGCCGCCGAAGAACGAGATCACGAATTGCGCGGCCGATTCGCCCACTTCGAACACGCCGCTGACCGCCGCCGCGATGGCGAACTGGAAGCCGACGATGCCGGAAGCGTCGTTGAACAACGATTCGCCCTTCAGCACGCTCGTTTGGCGTTCGGTCAGCGCCGCCTCCTTGCCGAGCGACGACACCGCGACCGCATCGGTCGGCCCGAGCGCGGCACCGAGCGCAAGTGCCGCAGCGAGCGGAATCGCCGGCCAGACGGTGTGCAATGCGAAACCGACCGCCACCATGGTCGCGATCGCCAGGCCGATCGCCAGCGACAATGACAGTTTGACGGATTTCAGTAGCTCGGTTTTGTCAATCTCATGCGCTTCCAAATACAGCAGCGGTGCAATGAACAGCACCATGAACAATTCCGGATCGAGTGTCACATCTGGAAAGAACGGCAGCTGCGATGCCAATGCTCCCAACGCGATCTGCACAAGCGGTGTGGACACCTTGGGTATGAATCGGCTCAGGAACGAGGACAGTACGACGGCAGCGATGATGCATAGAATCAACTCGAATACCGCCAACGTGCCTCCTTTGCGCGTATTTCCAACCTTTTCCAGCCTACCAAGAGGCGGTTATGAGCGTGTTTCGCCATGGGCTGACGTTCGTGCCGCTTCGGTTGGGTGCGCAGGTCGGACGTGCGGACCAGTCGTGCGGAGCGGTCGTATGGCCGCCGCTACACTGTGGCGTATGCGATGGGACGATGATATGGAACTGGCGGTCGCGCTGGCCCGCGAAGCCGCCGCGGATGGCGAGGTGCCGGTCGGTGCCGTCGTGCTTGCCGCTGACGGCCGAGTGATTGGCCGCGGGCGGAACCTGCGTGAGACGCATGCCGATCCGCTTGCCCACGCTGAAGTCAAGGCGATGGCTGAAGCGGCCGCCTCGCTTGGCACTTGGAATCTCGCTGATTGCACGCTTGTCGTTACGTTGGAGCCGTGCCCTATGTGCGCCGGTGCCTGCCTGCAGACGCATATCGGACGTATTGTGTTCGGTGCGTGGGATGCCAAGTTGGGTGCATGCGGTTCGGTATGGGATATTCCCCGCGATCCGCACGTCGGACTTGTACCGGAAGTGATTGGCGGTGTGCGCGAAGCAGAATGCGGGCGATTGATGACTGATTTCTTCGCGCGCCGACGCTAATTACTTTCCGAAAGAAACAAACACGCAGGGCGATGGGAAGAAAAGCGGTATGCAGTATCATCAAAGCGTCATACCAACCAAGAATCGCAAGAAAAGGATGCTGCAATGACGCTCATTCAGACTTTCCACGGCACCGCTTCCAACGGCACACCCCTTACCGCCGTGTATGCCGAGCAGCCGGCTGCCGCCGCAGCTTTTGCTCTGGTGTTCCCCGGCAGCGATTTGCCGAGATTCGTGCATTGGGGTCGCCCGCTCACCGCACCGGAAACCGTGATCAACACGTTCGACGCGCTCGCTCCGCAGCGTGTTTCCGGAGCCCTCGACTACACCGCATGGCCGAGCGTGCTGCCGACACAGTCCGAAGCGTGGTCCGGCTCTGACCGTTTCGACGTGCGCCGTGACGGCGTGGAACTGTTCTGCAAGTTCCAGGTCACCGACATCAAAGCCGAAACCGTGGCCGCCGGCAAAACCTACACCATGGCCGAAAAAGACGGCTACCCCAGCTGGAGCGTGGCCTCCGAGCCCAAGCAGACGCCTACCGTCACCGTCACTGCCGAGGACGTGGAACAATGCGTGAAACTTACGTGGACCTGTGAGCTCGATGAAACCGGCCTCATCCGCCAGCATGCGGAGGTGACGAACACCGGCGAGGGACGACTCGAGATCGGCAAGATCGAACTTGCATTCAGCGTGCCCGCCGACGCCAACGAGATCCTCACCACCACCGGTCACCATCTGCGTGAGCGTTCCCCACAGCGCCAGGACTTCACCATCGGGCGCTTCGCCAAATCCTCCATGATCGGCCGCCCCGACTTCGACGCCACCCTGCTGCTCAGCGTTGGCGAACACGGCTTCGGTTTCACCCACGGCAACGTCTACTCCGCGCACGTGGCATGGAGCGGCAACAGCGTGCTGTCCGCGGAACGACTGCCCTACACCACTGGCGTGATCGGTGGCGGCGAAGTGCTCTTCGGCGGCGAAGTCGGTCTGGAACACGGTGAAAGCTACACCACGCCATGGCTCGTCGGCTCTTACGGCGAGGGGCTCAACGAAGTCGCCTCACGCTTCCATGGTTACATCCGCCGCGTGCACCGCGACTGGCTCGTGGACCATGGCATCGCGCCCAAACCGCGTCCGGTCATCCTCAACACATGGGAAGCCGTCTACTTCAACCACGATTACGACACCCTGACCGCGCTCGCAGACAAGGCCGTGGAAAGCGGCGTCGAACGATTCGTCGTGGACGATGGCTGGTTCGGCGCCCGCCGTGACGACACCGCCGGCCTCGGCGACTGGCAGATTTCGCAGGACGTCTGGCCCGACGGAGACAAGTCCCTGAAGGCGCTCGCCGACTACGTGCACGGCAAGGGCCTCGAATTCGGCCTGTGGTTCGAGCCGGAAATGGTCAACCCCGATTCCGACATGTTCCGCAACCATCCGGACTGGGTGCTGAAGCCCACCGCCGGTCGTCTGCCGATGCAGGGCCGCACCCAGCAGGTCGTCGACCTGACCAATCCGGACGCGTACGACTACATTTACGGTGCGATGGACAAGCTCGTCAGCGAGCTGGGCATCGACTACATCAAGTGGGACCACAACAAGCTCGTCACCGAAGAAGTCTCGCCGCTGACCGGCCGTCCGGCAGCGCACGCGCAGACGCTCGCCGTATACCGCATCTTCACCGATCTGAAGGCAGCGCACCCCGGCCTGGAAATCGAAAGCTGCTCCTCCGGCGGCGGCCGTATCGATTTGGGCATTCTTGAAGTAGCCGATCGCGTTTGGGCGTCTGACTGCGTCGACCCGGTGGAACGTGCCGACATCCAGCGCTACACGTCGCTGCTTGTGCCGCCGGAAATGATCGGCGAGCACGTGGGCGCTTCCCCGGCGCATTCCACGCATCGCGCCACTTCGCAGGAAATGCGCATGGCCACGGCCTTCTTCGGACACATGGGCATCGAATGGAATCTGCTCAAGGAACCGCAGGAGGATATCGACAAGCTCTCCGAATGGACTGCCGAATTCAAGAAGCATCGTGAATGGTTCGCTGTCGACACCGTCGTGCATTCCGACGCGGCTGATCCGGCCGTGCGCGTGGACGGTTGCGTCATGCCGAACAAGGCCGCCGCGATCTACCGCTTCACACAGCTGACCACATCGCAGACCTATCCGTCCGCCCCCGTACGTCTGCCTGGCCTCGACCCGGACGCCGTGTACGTGGTGTCCCCGCTTGACGTAAGCCTTGACCTAGTCAAGCAGGACATCGGCAACGGCCAAAGCCCGCTCGGCTGGTGGACCGCCGATGGTGTGAAGATGACCGGCCGTGCGCTCGCCGCCTATGGCATCCGTCCGCCGGCATTGCATCCCGCACAGGCCGTCCTTTTCAAAGTAGTCCGCATCTGAGTATCTGTTTTGTATGGTGAGGCTGGTACTTTCGCGTACCGGCCTCACACTGCGACAGCGATTCCGAACGACTTACCCTACATACTGGCGAATGGCTTGCGCTGCGGCCGCTTTGCTCCACAGCGACCAGTCGTGCTCGGCGATTTCGAAATCGACCGGCGCGGCTTGACTATGCCGATACATATTGATGCCGTTACGCAGGTTGTCTATGCCGAGTTTCGCAATGAACGACGATTCGCCAGCGATCATGATTTTGTCGGGCATGGCAAGATTGGCGATGGTCGCGATCAATGTACCCAAACGGAAACAGGTGCGGTTCACCAGATTCGTGGCCTGCGTTTTGCTGGCGCGCGCTGCGGCCGCAAATTCGTCGAACGTCGCCGGATGTCCGATCATTTCCGAATATTCTGTTGCGATTGAATTGTCAGTTAGGCACGTCGCGCAACCTTTATGTCCGGAAATGCAGCGCGGCCCGTCGGGGTCGACCAGAATATGCCCGACCAGGCCATAGCTTTTGTCGGGATTGTCGATCGGCTCGCCGTTGACGGTGAGCGAATATCCCACGCCGATGCCGATCGTCACCACGGCGAAACTGTTCAATCCGACGCCCGAGCCGAACATGCACGCGTCCACCACCAATGAGTCGATGTCGTTGTAGATGCCGGTCGGCAGGCCGGTCGCCTCCTGGATCAACGCCGAAAACTCCACGGGCTTCGACCAATGCAGGAACGGCGCGAACGTCACAATCGAATCGTCGACCACATGCCCACCTACCGCAACGCCCACCGCAGTGGGGGAGGGTAGTCCGGAAGAGGCGATATCGGCGGAACATTCGCGCACCAGCCGCGTGATGGCCGACACCACATACTCAGCCGACTGATCCGCCCCGATCGGCACCTCGTGCCGGCCGGACACCACCTCGCCATGCGCGTTCACCGCAGCGGCCACAATCGACATCCCATGAACCTTGACACCAATGAAGGTGCGTGCGTTCGAACACAACACCAGCGAAGTCTGCGGGCGTCCGCGACGATCCGAACTTTCCCTTGGCGTGAATCGCTCGGGCAGCTTGCCTGACGGGCCGGCCTCGGCCGGAAGCTCCTCGATCACCCCGGCGTAGATCAGATCGCTGGTGATGCGGGACAAGGCCCCTTGGCTCAGTCCCAGCATCTGTGCCAACGTAGTGCGGGCTATCGGCCCGTATTGGGCAATTGCCGCCGCCACGCGATGCGTATGCTCGGATCCGGAAAACCACTGTGGAATCGCGTTGACATCAGACATGCAAGCCCCTTCGCTGTATTTATTGCGTTAATCACAAAATACCGCGCTTTTTGTTGCTTGCGCAAGTGGGCTCGCTGGCGCTGGGAATGAAATGGCCGAACCGTTACCTTGGAAAGTGGAAGAACCGCCGGCACCGAAGCCGGAGGAAAAGAAAGATAAAGGAGTCAACAATTATGCTGTCCGATTCCCCACATGCAACGCCTAGACTGAAGCGTCTGGCCGTGCGCACCGCCGCCGTGATGTGCGCGATCGCCGTCGGGTTCGGCCTGGCAGGCTGCGGCTCCAGCACCGCAGGCACCGTCACGCTGGATTTCTTCCAGTTCAAGTCCGAGGCCGCCGACCAGTTCAAGTCCATGGTCGCCGACTTTGAGAAGCAGAACCCGACCATCAAGGTCAACATCAACAACTCCGCCAACGCCCAGACCGATCTGCGCACCCGTTTCGTCAAGAATCGTGTGCCGGACGTTATCACCTTCAACGGCGACATCAGCTTCGGCAACTTCGCCGCCTCCGGTGTGTTCTACGACTTCACCGATGAACCCATTGTGGACACCCTCAACCCCGGCATGGTGCAGATCGCCAAGAATCTGGTGCAGACCACCGATTCCTCCAAGAAGCGCCTGTATGGCCTGCCCTTCGCGGGTAACGCCTCCGGCTACATCTACAACAAGGCTCTGTTCCGCAAGGTTGGCCTTGACCCGGAGAATCCGCCGACCACCTGGAGCGAGTTCACCGATATGCTCAACACCTTCAAGGACGCCGGCATCAACCCGCTGCAGGGTTCCGTGGCCGACGCCTGGACCACCCAGGCACCGCTCGCCTCCCTGACCGGCACGCTGGTTCCCGAATCGAAGTACACCGAGCTCAAGCAAGGCAAGACCACGTTCCAGGAACTGTGGAAGACCGCAGTCGAGAAGGAATCCGAGCTCTTCACCTACTCCACTGCGGACACCGGCGTCACCTACCAGCAGGGCACGCAGAACTTCGCCCAAGGCAAGGCCGCGATCATCCCGCTCGGCACCTACGCCATCCCGCAGATCCTGCTGATCAACCCCGATATCGAACTTGGTTTCGCCCAGATGCCGGCCACCGATGACGCCAGCGAGCAGATCCTCACCGCCGGCGACGACGTGATGCTCACCATCGGTGCGAACACCAAGCACCCCAAGGAAGCGATGAAGCTCGTCGAGTTCCTCATGCAGAAGGATCAGCTTGACGCCTACGCCGACGCCCAGTCCGCCATCACGCCGCTGAAGGACACCTACTTCGGCAACGATGCGCTGGAAACCGTGCGCCCGTTCTTCGAGGAAAACCGACTGGCCGACTTCTGCGACCACTACATTCCTTCGTCCATCAACATCGGCGGCTACCTGCAGACCATGGTGACCTCCGGCAACACCGACCGCTTCCTGAACCAGATGCAGACCGAATGGGACAAAGTCCAAGCCAGGACCTTCGAGTGATCGGTAGGAGAGGAGAACATCATGTCACACGCAACCGCAACCAAGACCGCTGCCAAGAAACCGGCCAAGAAGAAGGTCTCCGCCTTCTCCACCCGCAAAGTGGACCCCGCCTA
>OHZL01000302.1_pt1 | contig 20503 bp, 11 predicted proteins | sample 1580531 | NCBI WGS metagenome assembly OHZL01 (sample SAMEA3882522, study PRJEB24775) | human gut metagenome | biome: human-associated habitat; feature: intestine environment; material: feces | place: Netherlands | collected 2009/2010 | reverse complement strand
GATCATGTTCTTTACATAGTCAGCATGGCCCGGGCAGTCAACGTGAGCGTAGTGACGCTTAGAGGTCTTGTACTCTACGTGAGCGGTGTTGATGGTGATGCCGCCGTTGCCGTCGCCGTTGGTACGGGTCCAGTTCATCATATCGGTGGACTCGTAGACCTCAACTTTCCGAGAACCGTTAACCTGGTTCTGGCTCCAGCCCATTGACGAGACCTTGAGATCAGTGGCAATCAGGTAGTACTTGTCGCCTTCGTGGGAACGCAGCACGAACATGTCACGCAAGCCACCCGTGTCTGCATCATTGGTAAGTACCGCCTGGCCATTGTTGCGAGTCTTAAACGTGAAGAAATCGTTCTTCTCAGTGGAAGCCACCCAGGCCTTTTCTCCACCGTTGCTGTCGCTCTCAAAAGTGACGGCCGCATAGCCGGTGTCAGGCGCGATGCGGGTCTTCTCCTTGACAGTGACCTCGATGGTCTTGGTGACCTTCTCACCGCCGTTGTAGGAAGCGGTGGCGGTCAGCGTAACCGGCTTGGAATCACCGTCGCCGTAGGCCGGACGATTGATGATGCCAGCACCACGATACGGGTCATCGGCACCAGTGGTCTTGTTTTCGTACTTCTCGTTAGTGGACGTAATGAGCTTCTCGTCCGAGGACTTCCACGTAATCGCCGAGCCGTTCTTGGTGCCCTTGGCGACTAGCGGCAGATTCTCGGCCGCCGGAACTTTCAGCGCAGCAATCGCGGCATCGAGGTCGGCTGCGGCGGCGTTCTGGGCGTTCATCGGCTCAACGGTGACGGGCAGTTCGGCCTTCACACCACCCAGCTCAGTGGTGGCGGTGATGGTGGCAGTACCAGCCTTGACGCCGGTTACAGTACCGTCTGCGGCGACCTTGGCCACGGACTCATCGGAGGAGGACCAGGTGACGTTCTTGCTCACGGCGTCGTCCGGAGTGACGGTGGCGGTGAGCTTGGTGGAGTCCTTCTCAATCAGGGTGAGCTTGTTGTTCACCACACCGGTGCCGGAAATCGCAACGGCGGTCGGCATGGTCAGGTCAGCGCCCCTGTAGACCTTGATATCATCCATTGCACCATTCCAGTACTCATCGACGGAGTAGAACGACTTGCCGATGTAGGCGGTGGTCGCACCGAGATCGCTCATCTTGATGCCGGTGTTGGCCTTGAAAATGATCAGGGCATTGTTGCGGAACACGGCAAGGTTGGTGCCGTCCACGACAATCTTGTAATCGGCCCAGCTGTTGTCGTTGCCGGAAACGGTGACCTTGGATCCCTGTTCGTTACCCCAGTTGTTGTTGGAGATAACGCCCTTGATGGCGGTCTTGCTGTTGTAGAACATCAGGTACTTGTTGGCGTTGGCCTGATCGGTGGTGTTGGCGTCGTTCGAGCCGTCCTTGCCGACGATGAACGAGAAGAACTTGCCGCTGTCGTCGTGACGAGTCTTGGACGCGAACTCCAGAGTGAAGGAGTCGCCCGCATCCTTGAACAGCTGGTCATCGATCTGGGCGTACTGGCCATCGCCGCGCAGTGAGAGCGCCTCGTTGTTGCTGCGGTCACCGTACTGTTCGATCTTGGCGCCGTCCTTCAGCGTCAGGTTGTACTTGCCGGTCGAATCGGCAATCGCGCTGTTCGTGGTGCCGTTTTTGCCCGTGAAGTCCCAGCTGGCGAGCAGCGTCGGTTCAGCAGCCTTAGTAGTCTGCACTGTCGCGGTATCGGTTGTCTGTGGTTGGGAATCTTCCGATTCCATGGCATACGTCGTCGGAACTACTGCCACCATCGTTGATATTGCAATCAACGATGCTGCCATCTTCTTCCAATGCTTCACCGCATCTCTCCTTGTCCTTTGCCTCGACCCACTTGTCGGGTGTCTCGTTCGCCTCTACGCGAACGCAAACATTATTTGCGATGATACCATTACGGCACTGAGACTCAGTGTGCCAGATTCCTTATGTATATAAGCACTTACGGGGGCAACCGCCCAGTCCGAACACCCCCCGTATGTCAAAAGACCCCTTCCAAGCCAATCACTAATACCCCTCAATCGGCACCCCGCTCCGCCAGCCGCCCCAAACTGTTATCAATTTGTTATCTTTACCGCGCTTGCGTGGACAGAGAGCGCTCAGACCTCGAAGATCGCCGCATATTCGCGAGAGAACCCGCCTAGTCAATGAGATATGGATTGAAAACACGCTCGGTAACGGGGATATGGAGCATCAGCATGGTGCCGTAACCAAGGATCACCAGGAGGAACAGTCCACCGGGCATGTAGAACCAGCTGGCCACGAGCAGCGCCACGTACACCGCGTCGATCGCAACCAATGCCAACGTGTGGCCGATGTTGCTCACGCCGAACACAAAAGCGTTGCCAAGCGTGCGCCAGAACGAGTTCTCGAACCGCGCCTGCAACGCCCACACCCATTCGAAACCGATGAGCCACACAATCGTCAACGCGAATTTCGGAATGAGCAGCGGCGTGATCTGCAGCACGATCCACGAGTAGACGCACAGCGTGCCGGTCGTGCCGAAAATCAGCCAATAGCCGGTCGATTTCGCAAAATTCGAACGGAACGCCTTGAAATAATTGCGCGTCGCCGTGCCTTCGCCGGACAGCGTGCGACGGACGGCGTCGTGGCCGGCGGTCAGTGCCGCGCCGATCGTGATGATCGGAATGCTGGTGACGAGCATCAGAATGTTGATCCAGATCGCGTCGACGGCGTCGCTCAGGCCGCGCATAAAGCCGGAATCGGGGGAGAGGAACTTCATAATCGCCTTTCGTATGGCATCCGTTGGCAACGTATGCAAGTCGAATCTTCTGCGATTCTACTCGATACAGCTGGAGTATGCACATTTTCGTCAAACGTTTGATGTGCTGCAATGATTAAGTTTTCATTAGCGTTTCGCTTTGCTTGATGTTATCGTTTTCATGTAGCGGAGACAGTGCTCCGCATCCGATGGACTACGACAAAAGGGGTTATCGTGACAGCAAACAACATGCGTGACGATTGGTGGAAGCAAGCCGTCGTCTACCAGATCTACCCGCGCAGCTTCAAAGACGTGAACGGCGACGGGTTGGGAGACATCGCCGGTGTCACCGAGAAAATGGATTACCTGAAGAATCTCGGCATCGACGCGATCTGGCTGAGCCCGTTCTACCCGTCCGACCTGGCCGATGGCGGCTACGACGTGATCGACTACCGCAACGTGGACCCGCGCCTCGGCACCATGGCCGATTTCGACGCGATGGCCGCCGCCGCGCATGAAGCCGGCATCAAGGTGATCGTCGACATCGTGCCGAACCACACGTCCAACAAGCACAAGATGTTCATCGAGGCGCTCGCCGCCGGCCGAGGTTCGGCCGCACGCGACCGCTACATCTTCCGCGAAGGCCGCGGCGAGCACGGCGAGCTGCCGCCGAACGACTGGCAGTCGCTGTTCGGCGGCCCGGCGTGGCAGCAGGTCGATGACGGACAGTGGTACCTGCACATGTTCGCCAAGGAGCAGCCGGATCTGAATTGGAAGAATCCGGACGTGCACGAGGAATTCAAGAAAACGTTGAGATTCTGGTCCGACCACGGCACCGACGGCTTCCGCATCGACGTGGCGCACGGCTTGGCCAAGGACCTCGATTCCGTGCCGCTGGCCGACATGGATCCGGCCGCGGTGCAGCATGTGCTGCCGGCGGACGGCGCGTTCAGCCCGCTGTGGGACCGTCCGGAAGTGCACGACATCTACCGCGAATGGCGTCAGGTGTTCAACGAGTACAATCCGCCGCGTTTCGCCGTCGGCGAGGCGTGGGTGAAGGCCGAATCGCAGCATCTGTACGCGTCCACCGACGAGCTTGGCCAGGTGTTCAATTTCGAGTTCGCCGAAGCCAACTGGTTCGCCGACGAGTTCCGTACGGCCATTGCTGACGGCTTGCGCGCCGCCGAGGAAACGCACGGTTCCACCACGACGTGGGTTATGAACAACCACGATGTGCCGCGCAGTCCGTCGCGTTTCGGTCTGCCGCAGGTGAAGGACGCTCCGTACCACCAGCTGGCGCACGATTGGCTGTTGCGTGACGGAGAGACCTACCGCGAGAATCGTGAGCTCGGCACCCGTCGCGCCCGCGCAGCCGCGCTGATGGAACTGGGCCTGCCGGGTTCCGCCTACGTGTATCAGGGCGAGGAACTGGGCCTGTTCGAAGTGGCGAACATTCCGTGGGATCGTCTTGAGGATCCGACGCCGTTCAACACCCGTCGCAACTTCACCGACAAGGGTCGTGACGGCTGCCGTGCACCGATGCCGTGGAAGGCTGCCGATTGCGGCGAACCGGCTTCGTGGAGCCCGGACTTCATCACCGGCGGCACGTTCGGTTTCGGCCCGGAGCAGGGCGATTCCGCCGACGCGCACCTGCCGCAGCCGGCCTGGTTCAAGGATTTCGCGGCCGACGTCGAGGCCGATGACAACGGTTCCATGCTGCACTTGTACCGCAAGCTGTTGCAGTTGCGACAGACGGTGCTGACGGCAACCGGAGACACGTCCGCCGACCTGCTGGACATGGGCGATACGGTGGTCGCCTACTCGCGTCCGGCCACGGAAGGCCGTCGATTCCTGTCCGTCACCAATTTCGGCGACGAGCCGATCGCCCTGCCGGACGATGCGGTCGCCATCGCAAATTCCGTGCCGTTGACGGACGACGGCAAGCTGGATAGCGACGCCTCCGTCTGGCTGCTGCTGGGCTGATCGACCGCTGAACCTGGCCGTTGCACTGCTGGCTGAGGTTGCGATTGTTCTCAGGCGGCCTAACCGCTCCCAAATCGCCTTGCATATATGAAAAATTCCGGCCCTCCACAAGGAGGACCGGAATTTTGGTTTGTAAGGAAAGGGGAATGGTAAGTCTAAACGCTACTTCTCGCCGTTCATGATGGCGGCAAGCGATTGCACGCGCGGCAGATCGAACACCTCATCGGTGTGCACCACCTTGAGGTCCGGGCCTGCCAGCGGCACACGCCAGTTGGAGTATTCACTGGACGTGCCCGGCTGGTTCTGCGTGCGCGTCTCGCCCACGCCATCCACCAGCGCGGCCTGCAGCAGCACGGACGGCGACTTGAGCAGCATCTTGTGCATCGCCTCGACGATTTCCTGGATGTGGCCTTCCACATCGCCCGCCACTTCCGGCGTGATCAGGCCGGACTCCACAAGACGGTCCATCATCGCGTCGCGTTCGGCGGTGGCGGAAGCCTGGAACTCCTCGACCGGGCCGGACAGCAGGTGCAGCTGTTCGCGCAGCTTGACGTGCTCGAACTGCAGGTAGCCGGCGGTCGGCGGCAGGTCGTGCGTGGTGACGGAAGCCAGCGCGTACTTGCGGTACGTGGACGGATCGGCGTACGGGTCGCCGGCGTTGGGGGAGTCGTCCACGCGGGCGAACCATTCCACCATGCAGCCCAGCAGGCCGTGCTCGCCGAGTACCGTGCGTACGTAATCAGGCACGGTGCCCAGATCCTCGCCGACCACCAAACCGTTCACGCGGGACGCTTCAATGGTCAGGATCGCGATCATCGCCTCATAGTCGTACGTAACGTACGCGCCACCGCGCGCGCCTTCGCCCTGCGGAATCCACCACAGACGGAATAGGCCGAGTACATGGTCGATGCGCACTGCGCCCGCGTGCGAGAACATGTTGTGCACCATCTCGCGGTACACGCCATAACCAGTTTTGGCCAGATAATTCGGATTGAACGGCGGCTGGCCCCAATCCTGACCCTGCTGGTTGTAGAAGTCCGGTGGGCAGCCCACGGTTACGCTGCCTACTGCGAAACGTTCCGGATTCCACCACACGTCCGCGCCGAGCGAGTGCACGCCCACGGCCATATCCTGCATGAGGCCGAGTGCCATACCGCTGTCACGGGCGGCGTTCTGCGCGGCTGTCACCTGCTCGTCGGCGATCCACTGCAGCCAGCATTCGAAATCGACCATATCGGCGTGCTCGCGCATGAGCTCCACCACTTCAGGCGAATCGCGGTTCGTGTCCTTGAACCACGTGCCTTCCCACGGCGCGCCCCACACCTGGAACGCCACCGACCATGCGGCGAACGCGCGCAGATCCGGACCCGCGGCCTCCTTGAACGCGTCGAACGCGGCCTGACGCTCGACGGAACGCGGCACGTTGTACACAAGCTGCAGCGCCTGGCGCTTGTGCCACCAAGCGGAATTGATGTCGAGCGGCTCGATACTGTCGTTGGCTGGCGAGGCTTCCGCGTGCAGACGCGCCACTTCGGCCTGGTCCGCCTCGTTGAGTTCCGCATATTCAGCGATATCCTGCGGACGGATGTACGTCACATTGAGAAAACGACGCGATTCGGGAAGATACGGCGACGGCTCCAGCGGCGGCACCGGCGCGGTGGCGTGAATCGGGTTGATAAGCATGAAATCGGCATGCGATTTCTTTGCCGCGTCGGACAGCAGCAGCTTCAGATCGCCATAGTCGCCCACGCCCCAGGATTCAGCGGAACGGATGGAATACATCTGTGCCATCCAGCCCCAACGTTGCTTTTCCGCTACTGCTGGCGGCAGTTCGATGCGTGCCGGTGCGCAGATCAGCGCGGCTTCGGCGTGCAGCGGGCCGGCATCGACGGCCAGCGTGTGGTAGCCGGCGGGAATATCGTCCGGCAGCGTCAGTTGCAGCGAGCCGTCATCTGCGTTCGAGCCCGTCAGATACGCGGTCAGATCGCCCGCATATTCCGTGCCGTCTTCCAACGTCAGCTTCAGCGCCACGTCGTTTCCTTTCGCGCGGATTGGCGTGACGGCTTCCTTGCCGATGAACTTCACGACGGTCGGCTCAACAAGTGTGTCTGCGATGCGCTGCTGGGTCGCCGCATAGGAGGCGGTGATCGCTTCGTCGCTGGATGCGTCCACGCCGAGTGCGGCCAATACGGAGACGAGCACTTCGTCGCGGATTTCCACATAGGTGCCGAGCTGGTCGATATACGACGTGGAAATGCCATTGAGCTTGGCGAGCTGGATAAGAGGCCGTGCGATGCGTTCTGCGCTTTCGGTCTGCTGGGTCTGTGTCATAGGTCCCTTCTTTCCGCGCCGTTTGTGACGGCTGACATGCTACATTGCTTGCGATTGCCGCAGCTTCGATGCTGGTGGCATTCGCACCAAAGATAACTATATCACGGTATGATATCGTTTTCAAAGCGTGTTTTGCGGTAAGAGAGTGTTGCTATATTGCGATTTTGCTCTAATTTCAGGAATATAGATAACCGGAATTGTTTTTCCATATTGACTATCGTTTGCAATACGAAGGCGCAGCGCTCCGCATTGCAAACGATTATTCCAACGGGGCATTGCTCGTCTGCTACTCGGCTTCGAGAATTGCAAAGCTTTGCAGACCTAGACGCAGCGAAGTGCCGCTAATTTCGTTTTCGCCGATGCTGAAAATCGTCCGATAACTACCATCTGGTAACTGCAAAGCTTTGCAATCGCGGCTTGGATTGACGGCTATGATCAGCTTCTGCAGGTGGGTGGAACGCTCGAAAACGAACACTCTATCGCGTTCGATTGCATGGAACGTAGCCCCCGACCGCAAGGCGTCGCATTCCCCCTTGACGTGGAGTATGGAGCGCACCGTATGCCACAGTGATTCGGCGTCGGCCTGCTGTGCGGCGACGGTCGGGGCGTCGGCGGACGGGTCGGCGGGCAGGTAGCTGCCACCGGTCACATCGCCAGCCCGAGTGTCCGATTCTGCAGAATCGGACACGTGAAGTGCTCCGGATGCGTCGTTCGCACCCCACTGCATCGGTGTGCGCGAACCGGTGCGCACGTAGCCGCCTTCTTTGCCGGGCAGTGCGCGGTATCGCATGCCGATTTCGTCGCCGTAATACAGGAACGGCACGCCCGGCATCGCGAACAGCGTGCAGTATGCCAGGGCGATTTCGCGCTGCGACAGTCGCGGCGCCACGCGTGCGGTGTCGTGGTTGCAGGTGATGAAATTAAAATTTCCGTCGGCCGTTTCCGCTTCGCGCAGACGCGGCTCGTACTCGTCCAGGAATTCGCTGATCGGCGTGCCGGAATCGGCGTTGAAATAGCTCTTGTCGCCCTTGCGGCTCAACGGGTCGTCCACGTTGCGCAACAGCATGTTGTAGCCGTTGGGAACGCCGTCCCAACGCCAATCGAGATAGAAATCCATGTCGAAGCCGGCGGCCATCGACTCCTCTGGCCGTCCCCATTCCGAAACGAACGCGGCTTCGGGGAAGGCCGGGCGGATCCGGGCGAACATGTACTGCCAGGTGCGGATGGTATAAGGCTTGCCCTCATCGTCCTTTTTGACGAGGCTGTCGGCCATATCCACGCGGAAGCCGTCTGCGCCACGGGAAAGCCAGAACCGCATGACGTCCACCATCGCGTCGCAAGTGGCCTTCGCGTCCGGACCAAGGGCTGGCTTCTGCCAGCTACGTTCGGGGTGCGCGAAACCGTAGTTGAGCGCCGGCTGGCATTTGAAGAAGTTCAAGATGTAGGTACCGTTGCGGGGCGATTCGCCGCCGATGAATGGCAGTCCGTCGCCACCGGAGATCCATGAGTCTGTCCAGATGTAGCGGTCGGAATAATTGTTTCGCTCGACCTTGCAACTGCGGTGGAACCACTCGTGTTCCTCGCTGGTGTGGCCTGGCACGAGATCGAGGATCACGTGCATGTCGCGCCGGTGGGCGGCGTCGAACAACGCAATGAGATCGTCGTTGGTGCCGTAGCGTGATGCCACCTTTTTGTAGTCGCGCACGTCGTAGCCGGCGTCTTTGAATGGCGAGTCGAAACAGGGATTGAGCCAGATCGCGTTGCATCCGAGATCCTTGATGTAGTCCAGTTTTAAAGTGATTCCGGGGATGTCTCCGATGCCGTCGCCATTGGAGTCGACGAAGGACTGTGGATAGATTTCATAAAAAATTGCGTCGGCAAGCCATTTGGGGTGGGGGTGTTTCGCGGGGGGAAGCATGAGGGTGTGTCTCCTTGATATTTCGCGGTTTGCGGTGTTTCTTTGAAACAATCATAACGCTGAATTGCAAACGTTGGCAGAAACGTGCTACACTAACAATCACTGATACATTTTTGGTGGCCCCAGTGTTGTTGGTAATCATCCAAGAACGATGATGTGAACGTATGCAGGGTTTTGGTCCGTACCATTTAACCGGAGATGTTGAGGAACACAAGGTTATGTGAGGAAAGGAAGATCAATGAAGATCGATTGGAAGAAGGCAATCGGACTTACTGCTGCCGTTTCTATGCTGGTTCCGCTCGCTGCGTGCGGTGGCTCCTCCGACGGTGGCGATAAGAACGCTTCCGGCTCCACCGAGGCCGTCACGCTGAGCGTGTGGGCCCCGCAGGAAGACCAGGCCAAGGACACCAACTGGCTGGGCAAGGTCGAAGAGAACTTCGCCAAGGCGCATCCGGAATACAATATCACGTGGAAGAATGACGTGGTCTCCGAAGGCGATGCTTCCAAGCAGGTCAGCACTGATCCGTCCGCGGCGGCCGATGTCTATATGTTCGCTTCCGATCAGTTGGGTGTTCTAATGGACGCCAAGGCCATTGGCCAGCTGGGCACCGACGCTGAGAAGCAGGTGAAGGAACAGAACGGCGACCTCGAAGTCAACTCCGTCACCGGCACCGATGGCAAGCTCTATGGCGTGCCGTACACCGACAACACGTGGTTCATGTACTACAACAAGTCCAAGATCACCGAGGATGAGGCCAAGGACTTCGATACCATCCTTTCCAAGGCCAAGGTCGCGTTCTCCCTGCAGAATTCTTGGTACATCAACGGCTTCTATGATGGCCTGAGCCTGTTCGGCGAGAAGGGCAATGATGCTGACGCAGGCATGGTCTTCCCGAAGGACGGCGCCGATATCACCTCTTATCTGGTTGATGTGGTCGCCAACCCGAACTTCTCCAACGACGATGGCGCTTCCGGCCTCGCAGCCATCAAGGATGGCTCCGCCGACGTGCTGTTCTCCGGTACCTGGTCCGCTAAGGACGTGAAGGAGGCCCTGGGTGACAACTACGCCGCCACCTCTCTGCCGACCTTCACCGTGAACGGCCAGAAGAAGCAGATGAAGTCCTTCGCCGCCACCAAGGCCGCTGCTTACAACCCGAACGCCAAGAACCCGAAGGCCGCCGCTCAGTTCGCGGCTTACCTCGGCTCCACCGAAGCTCAGAAGCTGCACTACGAGATGCGCGCCATCCCGCCGACCGACAAGTCCCTGTCTGATCTGACCACCGACGACGTCGCAGCCAAGGCCCAGGCCGACACCATGGCCAACACCGCCCTCCTGCAGTCCGGTCTGTCTGGCATGAACGATTGGTGGACTCCGGCCGAAACCTTCGGCAAGGCCCTGGTCAACAAGGAAATCACCAAGGACAACGCTGCCGCCAAGTACCAGGATTGGGTCAAGCAGGCCGGTGGCAAGATCGCTGAGTGAAATCAGTAATTCTAAAAATCCAATAACTGAAGAATGCAGGTGGTTGGCACTGCCAAATCCCCCAGCCATCCTGCAGCTTTGAGAGACGCTTCGAGTCGCGGTGTCTCTCTCCACTTTGCATAGTGGCTCACTCCTCCTCCGAGCTTTGCATTCCCGGGCAAGGTTTTTAAATTCTCCTTCCCCTTGTCCGGGAGCAAAGCTTTTTTTATCTTTCAATATCCATATGAGAGGGCAGTCGAAATGACAGCAACAACTCTTTCCCCACGGGAGATGAAGCGCCTTCGGAAGCAGGGTGCTGATTATGTTTCTCCGTCGCCTTACACGGTAAGGGCGGCGTTCCGGCGTGGTGACCTGTTCACTAAGCTTTCCGCAGTGGTGTTTGGTCTTGGCGATATCGTGCGCAAGCAGTATGTCAAGGGCATTGCCATGCTGGCGCTGGAAATCGCATACTTCGTGTTCATGGCAATCAATGGTGTGGACTATCTTTCCAAGTTGCCGACCTTGGGCACCAATGCAGGCGGCAAGAAGCTGGTCGACGGCTTCTGGGTCTACACCGAACCTGACCGTTCCGTGGTCATCCTGTTGTACGGTGTCGCCACTCTGGTTATCACCGCTGCCTTCATCGGCCTGTGGGTCATGTCCGTGCGCTCTGCATACAAGTCCCAGGTGCTGCTCGAGGAGAACGGCAAGGCTCCGAGCTTCATGGACGATGTCCGCGAGCTGCTCGATGCCAAGGCTCACGTCCTGCTGATGTTCCTGCCCACGCTGGGCATTGCCGTGTTCACTGTGCTTCCGTTGATCTTCATGATTTCCATGGCATTCACCAGCTATGACCACAAGCACCTCGTGCTGTTCCACTGGGTCGGCTTTGAGAACTTCGCCAAGGTCTTCTCCAACAGCGGCGGCACCGTTAACGCCGCACTGTTCGGACGCGTGCTGGTGTGGACCTTGGTCTGGGCCTTCTTCGCCACCTTCCTGAACTTCTTCTTCGGCATGTTCGTGGCCATGATCATCAACCGCAAGACCACCCATTTCAAGGGTTTCTGGCGTGCCTGCTTCTCCATGTCCATCGCCGTTCCGCAGTTCGTGTCCCTGCTGGTCATGCACACCATGCTCCAGCCGCAGGGTGCGGTGAACCGCATGCTGCAGACGTGGGGTTGGATTGACGGCCCGCTGCCGTTCTTCACCGACGCCACTTGGGCCCGTGTCACCGTAATCGTCATCAACCTGTGGGTCGGTATTCCGTACACCATCATGCAGATCACTGGTATTCTGCAGAACATTCCGGCCGATCAGTATGAGGCGGCGAAGATCGACGGTGCCAACTGGTGGCAGATCTTTACTAAGATCACCATGCCGTACATTATCTTCGTGCTCACCCCGTATCTGATCACCACCTTCACGGGCAATGTGAACAACTTCAACGTCATTTACCTGCTGTCCGGCGGCGATCCTACGCCATTGGGCGATTCCGCAGGCTCCACTGATTTGCTTATCACCTGGCTGTACAAGCTGACCGTGGACAAGCAGGATTACAATCTCGGTGCCGTGATCGGCATCATGACCTTCGTCGTGTTGGCCATCGTTTCGCTGATCACCTACCGCAATTCCGGCTCCTATAAGAATGAGGAGGCATTCCGATGAGCAACAAGCATTCCGCAACCAAAGTGGAAAGCCACGGCCTTCTGCACGACCAGAAGATCCGCCGTATCACCGGCGACGTGTTCGCCCACTTGTTCCTGGCCATTCTGGCCGTCATCTGGCTCGTCCCAATCGTATGGGTGTTCGCGGAGTCGTTCAATAAGAACACCGCCCCGTACACCAGCTCCTTCTTCCCGAAGGAGTGGACTCTGGACAACTATAGGGTGCTGTTCACCGACCGCAACGTGTTGGACTTCCCGAAGATGTTCGGCACCACGTTCATCATCGCCTGCTTCACCTGTGCGATTTCTCTGATCTTCGTGCTCTCCGTGGCATACTGCATGAGCCGTATGCGTTTCCGTGTGCGCAAGACTTTCATGAACGTTGTGCTGATTCTTGGCATGTTCCCGGGTATCATGGCCGTCACCGCCATCTACTTCATCTTGAAGGCCTTGGGCCTGTCAAGCGGCACCATGACTACCGTGGCGTTGATTCTCGTGTACTCCGCCGGTTCCGGCGCTGGCTTCTACGTGATGAAGGGCTATATGGACACCATTCCGACCTCGCTGGACGAAGCCGCCCTGCTCGACGGTTGCACCCGTTTCCAGGTGTTCCATAAGATCATCATCCCGATCTGCAAGCCCATGATCGTCTACCAGGCCATCATCGGCTTCCTGACCCCGTGGCTCGACTTTGTCATGGCCAAGGTGATCTGCCGTACGCAATCCAACTACACCGTGGCATTGGGCCTGTGGCTCATGCTGCAGAAGGAATATATCCAGAACTGGTTTGCCCGCTTCGCCGCGGCCGCGGTCGTGATCTCCGTTCCGATCGCCATCCTGTTCATTGTGATGCAGCGCTTCTATCAGGAGTCCATGTCGGGCTCCGTGAAGGGCTGACGGAAAGGTAACGCAATAATGACGCTCGTAGACAGCTTCGCACAGCCGAACACGAGCGTCGCCGAACCGTTCCCGCTGTGTCTGGAACGGCCGCTGGGTGCCGTTGTTACTGAAACCGGCACCCAGTTCGCTCTCTGGGCTCCTTCCGCACAGAAGGTGACCCTGAGACTGTTCTCGCGTGGCTCCATGGGGGAAAGCGGCGACGCTCTGATTGGACAGTACACGATGCGTCCGGAATCCGATGGTTCCTGGACGTACGATTTCGCCGACAACAAGCACGGCGTGTATTACGACTTTTTGATTGAACGCGATTGCGGTTCCGTCGACCGCATCGCCGACCCGTGGGCGCGCGGGGCCGGTGTGAACGGCCGGCGCAGCATGGTCGTGGACTTCAGCCGCACCAATCCGGATGGTTGGTACCGCGACCATATGCCGGACGTGCCGCTTGCGCAGACGGTGGTCTGGGAAACCCATGTGGGCGATTTCAGCAATGATCCCGCCGGCGGTTTCCCCGAATCGCACCGCGGCAAGTATCTTGCGTTCACCGATGACGGTACGTCGTTGGAAGGCCATCCCGACTTTCCGACCGGCCTTGCGTACCTGAAGAAGCTTGGTGTCACTGCAGTGCAGCTGATGCCGATTTACGACTTCGGTTCAGTGGACGAAACGACCTGCGACCGCTATAACTGGGGCTACGATCCGATCAATTACAATGTGCCGGAAGGCTCGTACTCCACCAATCCGTTCGACGGCACCACACGAATCCGCGAAGTCAAGCAGATGGTGCAGGCGCTGCACAACGCCGGCATCAAAGTGATCATGGACGTGGTCTACAACCACATGTTCTCGCCCGATAATTGGTTTGAGCGGTCGGTGCCGGACTATTTCCTGCGCCGTAAGCCCAACGGCGCGCTGGCCAACGGATCCGGCTGCGGCTGCGATATGGCCACCGAACGCAAGATGTTCCGCCGGTTCATCGTGGAATCCGTGACGTTCTGGGCGCGCGAATACCACATGGACGGCTTCCGTTTCGACCTGATGGGTCTGATTGACGTGGACACCATGAATGCCGTGCGTGCTGCTCTGGATGAGATTCCCGGCCGTGGACGCGACATTCTCATGTACGGCGAACCGTGGTCCGCGGGCGCCACCGCGCCGCTGCCCAGCGACACCGTGCTGGCTGACAAGTCAGGCCTGTCGAAGCTTGACAGTCGCATCGGCCACTTCTGCGACACCACGCGAGACACCATCAAGGGCCATGTGTTCTTCTCGGACCGCCCGGGTTATGTGAACGGTGGCATGCACGAGAACGTAGCGGCTGCGCGTGAGGCCGTGGACGCGTGGCGTCGCGGCAAACATTCGGAAGGAGTGGCAGGCCAGGTCATTCAATACGTGTCCGCGCACGACGACCTCACGCTGTGGGACAAGTTGTGCGCGAGCTTTGCGGCTGGTTCGTTGGGCAGCACCGTGGCCGAAGGCGTTAACGAAAATACCGTGGATGTGCCAAAAGTCATGTATGACGCCGATTTCTCGGCGGAAGGGCTGGCCGGTGTCGGTCCGCAGATTGCGGCCGCGCTGACCGACGTGATGGACGCCAACAAGCTGGCTGTGGGTATCACGCTTACCTCCGCTGGCATCCCGTTCATGCTGTCCGGCGAGGAGTTCGCACGTACCAAATTCGGCAGCTCTGATTCTTACGATTCCGCCAAAGAGCTTAACTGGCTCGATTGGAACCGTGCATGGCAGAAGCGCGATTTGATTGAGTATTACGCGAAGTTGATTGCATTGCGCAAGTCTGATCCACAGTGGTTCGACGGCAATCGCAATATCGTCGATACGGAAGGCGACGAACTCGTGTTCCGCGTCGGCGATTATCTGATGGCCGCCAATCCAGGCAGACACGTCGGCGTTATTGACGTGGCCGTAACGGGTTTGGAACCGATTGGCGGAATACGGAGATACTGGTGTGGTCTCGGCTCGTCCGTCAGTCCGGTGGAAGGCAATGTGAGCGCAGGTGATGGCGATTATTTGATTGTTCCACCGCATACGTTTGCAATCTGGCGGTTGCAGTAATACTCTCAGTAGGGAAGCTACAAAACGGCGACCGCAAAGCTGCGGTTGCCGTAACCGATACGGCAATGGGGCCGGAAAACCAGAAAGGATACGAGAAGTGGGAGCCGGAGCTCATAATCCACGATATGAGGTGGTATTTTTCGACCTCTACGGGACGTTGATCGACATTCGTACAGACGAACAGAGCGAAACCGCCTGGCAGGCGCTATATGACTGCGTTTGCGAACTGGGTGCCGACTACGAATCGGTCGACGAAATGCGCGAACGCTTCGAAAAACTTGAGGCCCGCGAAATGGTCCATCAAGCCGATCGTGCAATCGTCCGTAACGGATGGGATGAATTCGATATCCTGCCGGTCTACCGGTCGCTGCTGATGAACCGTAGTGAGGAGGCTGAAAAGAAACTGGCACTGCCGCAAGCCGCGCTGAAAGCCGCATGGGCGTTCCGCCAAGGCAGCACCAGCCTGTTCCGGCTGTACCCCGGCGCGCTCGACATGATCGAACAACTGCAGGACGCCGGCATGGTCGTGGCGCTGCTGAGCAACGCGCAGGCCTGCTACACACGCCCCGAACTGGAAGAGACCGGCCTTGCCAGCGTACTGGACGACGTGATCATCTCCAGTGAAGAGAAAATCCGCAAGCCCGCACGCGACCTGTACATGCTGGCGCTCGACCGTGAATTCGTCACCGCCAAGCACGCGCTCATGGTGGGCAACGACGAACGCAACGACATCATCGGCGCCAATGCCGCGGGACTTGATGCCGCGTATTTCCGCACGGAGATTTCGCCCGCCAATGATCCGGCGGCGTCAGAGCATGCGGTATGTTCGTTTACCGGTGCCGACTACGACGGTCTGCTGAAATTCGTGCTGAACGCGTGAAACGCGCGTAGGTTGCGTCTTGGGCGTACTGGGCGTCTTGGGCGCACGAAAGGCCGTATGCGGAACTGAGGAGGACATATGGAAAGCTATGCCGAGCAGGGTGCTGGAGCTGATTCGATTGAACAGATCGGATTCGGCGGCGCTCGCCGTACCAAGAAGAAGCACCGCGGACTGACGGTGTTCCAGCTCAAGGTCATCGGCGCTGTGGCGTTGGCTCTGTCAGCTGGTAGCACCACCATTGTGCCGCTGTTTTTCGGTTCCGACGTCAATAATATGACGTCGCTGACGGCGATGGTCTTAAGCGAGGTCGTATCTTGGTTTGCTATTCCGATTTACGCGTGGCTGCTGGTGCAGGGTTTCCGTGAAACACATAGTCGCGTCGCGTACGGCCTGCAGCTGTTCATCCTCGCCGTGGTGTGTGAGGTGCCGTACGACCTCTGCACGTCGCATAAGGCTTTCGATTTTGGCTCGCAGAACCCTGTTTTCGGTCTGTTCATCGCGTTCGTTGTGCTTGCCGTGTTGGATTGGGTGGCGGCGCGCTACCAGAAGTCAATGAAGATTGTGCTGTCGGTCGGTCTGGTGTTGATCGGACTGTTGTGGGATCTGCTGCTGCGCGTCGGCCTGCGCCAGCATATGATGAGCGTCGGCTCGGTGACGCTTGGTTTCGTGCTGATTTTCACGTTGATGCGCCAGCATGAGAATTCGATGATGTTCACTGCCGGCCTGTTTGGCGCGGTGATGATGATTATGCCTGGCATTGGCGTTGCATTCGTGCATTATTACAACGGCGAGTTGGGTTATAAGCGGCAGTGGACGAAGTGGGCTTTTTACGCGGCTTATCCAGTTATTTTGATATTTTGTGCTATTGGTGCAACATTAGCGTGATTTTTGACAACGTTCGCAGTATAATAGTAGCAATATGGGAGAGCATTGCCGCTCGGGCAAGTGTTTCCAAGGCTGGGAACGTTTGTGATTATGATGCAGAAACCGCAAAGGGGTTGAGAGATGGATAGAGCAGGCATTCGCGAGGTGGCCAAGGCCGCGGGTGTGTCGATTTCCACGGTGTCGCGCGCGTTCACGCGTCCGGAACTGGTGTCCGAACGTACGCGCCGCAAGGTGCTGGAAACTGCCGACAAGCTTGATTTCAACATCTCACGTTCCGCCACGTCGCTGAAATCCGGCCAATCGTACCGTGTGGCGATGCTGATGAATGAAGAGATCACTAGCTGGTTCAATACGGAAGTGTTCGCCGGCATCGACTCCGTCATGCACGACGCCGGGTACGGCATCTCGCTGTTCCAGCATGTCGACACCGCCGAAAATCGCAAGGAATTCTTCACGAATCTGCCCGTCCGCCGCAACGTGGACGCCGTATTCGTAACGTCGTTCGGCGTGGATCCGAAGGAAATCCAGCAGCTCAAACGCATCCACGTGCCGATCATCGGCATCAATACGCCGACGCAAAACGGCTTCGACGCCACCATCTCCATCGACGATGAGGACGGCATGTTCACCGCCGCCCAGCATCTGATCAATCTGGGGCACAAGAATATCGTGTACGTGTGCTCCGATGCGGTCGATTCCATTAATTCCTCCATCGATGCGCGAGGACAGGGCTTCATCCGCGCCTGCAAGACGATGGAGGCCTCCCATGACTTCAAGTGGCGCGTCGTCTCTGTGCCGCGTGGCAAGACCTTCGCCGACTCGGCGTTGACCGCGCTGCTTGCGTTGGACGAGTTCCCGGACGCGATCTGCTGCCAGATGGATATGATGGCGATTCCGCTGGTGTTGCGTTTGGAACGTTACGGCCACCACACGCCGAGTGACTATTCGATTATCGGCTTCGACGATTCGCCGTACGCCGACACTGTGAACCTGACCACCATGCGCCAGGATCCGTATGCGATGGGTCGCGCGGCCGCACAAAAGGCCATGAAGCTTATCGAAGGCAAGCCGCTTGAGAACGCGCATGAGATTGTGCGCGCCCAGCTCGTACTACGCGGCACCGATTCCGTGTACGGCACTGGCCGCTGAGAGCCGAGTCTCATTGTCCTTCCGCAGCCCGTCAATGCCGACGGGCTGATTGTGATGGCCTGGGGTGGATTGATAAGGGATACCCCCACTGTAGCCACGGTGTGTGGCATACGTTTTCAGGAAAAAAAATGAAACAATTTGCAGTGATGTGTTTCATGACACGCCAATCGGGGGCTGATGAATGATGAATTTCATTCAATGATCAGCATGTATTTTTTTTTGATTTTGCAATCGTTGACAAACCGTTGAATATCAGGCTTCAAAGCGTTGTTCCCGTGAGAGGGGCGAAAAAACGTATCGGGGGAGGGAGTGGGTTCTTTCTGTTTCATTTTGTTTTCATAACTGCAAAGGCTATTATAGTAGACCGTAGGTCAGAGAAAAAGGGAAAACAGAGGTTTCCGGCTGTGTTACCGGAGATGGGAACAGCGCAGAAGCTATACGTAAAACAGAAGTGATAACGGCATTATGCAAAGGATATCAACCCTCGAGTTGAGGGACTCAGAAGGGTGAACACTTTGCGGATAGGGGACAAGATGAGGCAATGGCGTAATGGTGTCGGCAACGCACCACGACGCTATGCAGGAACGCGATCGGCAACCGGTCGCGCGCTTTCGCGTACCCGCTCCCTGACCGCCGCCGCCATAGCGGTAGCCATGATGGCCACCGTCACCATCACCTCATTGCTCCCTACTTACAGTGCCAAGGCTGACACTGCTGAAGCAGGTATTTGTACGCCAAAGTCTATCAGCTTGGGCGATAATGTCGGAGACCTCACTGTCGATTCCGGCGTTGCTACTTATGTGGGTGGCAACATGTATGTTGGCGCCAACAATATGAACAATGGCGGTGCTTACACTGACCTCAATTCAACTCAAAAGATTGATAAGTCCTATGCTGTGGAAGCTGAGGGACTCACGCTGGTCAATGGCAAGCTTGCCACTAATGGTGTGAAGAATAGCTGGAGCAACAAAGGTTTTCGCTTTGGTGTGGTTGGCTTTGGCGCGCAGTTCCGTCCGAGGTCCGGTAGCGATGTGCTGGTGGTGGCTGGCAACAGCACATCCAATACGGGTAATTCCACGGGCAGTATGTGGGATGCGGGCAACAAGAGTGTTTCCGCTCTCGGTGGCTTCGATAATGGTTCCACTGGTCGCGCATTCGTGCAGAACACCGATAGCGGTACATGGTATTCCGCCCGCATCAAAGGCGACACCAGTTGGCATCTCAATGCTGATAATAGTTCTGGATTCAACGCCGGCCGCTCCGTATGGGACGCCACAGCTTCTACTGATGCTGCAACTGGTACGAACGTGCATTACGACAACACCACTGGCTTAAGTAACGTCACTCTTAACGGTGCTACGAAGGATTACTCCACCTTCTACACTGATAACGTTCTGGGCTTATCCACGCATCTAGCTGGTTTGCAGAAGAGCGAGGGCGTGTACGTCGCCGAAGGCACAGTCGGTACGGCTGAATCATCGACCCAAACTTCGACTACTGTTGCAGCCTACTCAAGCGATGGCTACTACACGCGGCATCATTACAATTTTGGCGATGGCGATAATCGGATTCAGTATGGTTTCAAATTCGAGGCCTCCGGCTCAAATGCTGAAAAACTCATCACTTTCACCGGCGATGGAACATCCGCCATGCAGGTCTTTAACATCGATGCAACGCAACTTTCCTCCAATAGCTATCGTGGTGTCGATTTCAATTTCACTAGCATTCCAAATAATGCCTCGGTCGTGGTGAACGTTAGCGGTGATAATGTCGATTTCCACACCGGCTGGCGATTCTGGTGGAACGGTCTCGAGATTGGTGACGGCTATTCCAAGGCTGCGACTGACGAGCGGAAGAACGCCTATCCCACTGCCGCGCAGAAGATCATGTGGAACTTCAAGGATGCCACCCAAGTGACCATTCGTGGTGGCGTCGCAACTGAAGGCGCAGGCGACAGGAAGGAAACGAAGGACGACCCTGCTGCTGCCATGCTCGGCAGCATCTTGGTCCCGCGCGGTAATTTCGAAGACCATGTCACCACCAATGGCCGCGTGTATGTCGGTGGCGATTTCAGCATGTACAATCCGACTGCCATTTCATATGCCAACAATAACGGCGGCTGGGAAGGCAGGACCGCCTCCGTGATCAACATGGACCAGGAACGTCATAACCTCCCCTGGAACGGCACGTTCAACTCCTCCTGCGCAGTAATCCAGATCAACAAGGTGGATTCGAGCAAGAACGCGCTCGCCGGCACCACGTGGGGCGTGTTCAAGAACTATGCGGATGCTAAGGCCGGGACCGCTGCAAACGCTTTGCGCGTCGTCAAGGATGGTGGCGCATTCGATCTTGACGACACTGACAACGGCACCATTCAAATCGGTAGCCTGAACCCGAATGCCACGTACTATCTGAAGGAGATCGCTTCTGCCAGTGGTTATCAGGTTTCTGACAAGGTATATCAGATTACTGCCGGTGCGGGTGGCTCTACTGCCCAGAACGTGA
>OHZL01000277.1_pt1 | contig 22379 bp, 20 predicted proteins | sample 1580531 | NCBI WGS metagenome assembly OHZL01 (sample SAMEA3882522, study PRJEB24775) | human gut metagenome | biome: human-associated habitat; feature: intestine environment; material: feces | place: Netherlands | collected 2009/2010 | reverse complement strand
CTGCGTTTGCGATAACGGTTGGTTTTCCACCTTCCATAACGGCTACACAGCTGTTTGTTGTTCCTAAGTCAATACCAATAATTTTGCCCATTGTTGTTTCCTCCTCAATGAATTATGCTAAAAAATGGTTTAATTTCTATTTATTTATCTTCAAGGCTTAGTTAGCCACCTTGACCATACTGTGACGGACTACGGAACCTTTGTACATGTAGCCCTTCATGAACTCTTCTACGACGATGTTCTCGCCGGCTTCCTCATCCTCCACATGCATCACTGCGTTGTGCAGATTCGGATCGAATTCCTTTCCAACGGCCTCGATCACGGTTACACCGAGTTCATCGAGTGCTGTGGTAAACTGTTTGTATACTTTATTCATGCCGTCTGCGAACGGATCTTCCTCCGGGTTTTCCACCGTTGCAAGTCCGCGCTCGAAGCTGTCAACAACCGGAAGAATCTTCTCGATGATGTCTTTTGCTCCAATGGCATACATATTTGCTTTTTCTTTTTCGGTGCGTTTGCGGAAGTTATCGAACTCTGCCATCTGACGGGTCAGGCGGTCAGTCAGCTCTTCGATTTTCTCATCTTTTTTATCTTTTTTCTTTTTGAAGAACTTTCGTTCTTTGCCATCCTCAGCAGTTTCTTCTGCAGCTTCCGCTTCTTTTGCCTCTGCTGCTTTCTTTGCTTCTTCCTGCTCCGCAGCCGGTTCGGTTTCCGGCAGATCGGTCTCTGCTCCGGTTTCTTTTTCCATCTCGCGTGTAGGTTCTTCCATGGTTTCCTCTTTCTTTCTATTTTCTTCGCTCACTGATCATTCCACCTTTCTACTCACCTGTGTCCGGCTTTTTGAAGACGGCGTCCAGTTGAACTTTTAATGTTTTCAGGTTATCTACCACATTTTCGTAATCCATCCGCTTTGGTCCCACGATACCGATTGTTCCGCGCATACCGTTTCCCATATCGTATGTGGTGGTGACCACGCTGCAGTCCCGTAAGGGTTCCATCGAAGATTCATTTCCGATGTATACCTGAATACCGGTATTTTCCTCTCCGTCCTGCTCCTCGGCAGCTCCTTTGATCATATCGACCAGTTTCTGCCGTTCCTCGAATGTGGAGATCAGCTGGCTGGCTTTGCTGCTGTCGGAAAGCTCAGGGTACTTGAAAATGTTGGTTGCGCCGCTGGTGTACACCGGCACATCTTCTTCACTGACTGCGATGGCTTCCGCTACGGTATCGACCACTTTGCTGATGATGCCGGAGTGGATGCCTGCCTGCTCTTTCATCTTCTTGATCATGCCAAGATTGATTTCTTCAATGGTCAGGCCATTGAGTTGTGTGTTCAGAAGCAGGTTCAGCTTTAATATCTGTTCATCGTTGATGGTCTCGTCGAGGTCGATCATCTGGTTTTTCACCAGGTTGCCTTCTACGACGATGACGGCCAGGAGCTGCTCTTCATTGACTTTTGAGAGCTGGATGAATTTCACTTTATTTCTGTGATATTCCGGTCCTGTAATCAACGTTGCATAGTTGGTAGATGAAGCGAGGACTTTGACAACCTGCTGCAGAACTTTTTCCATTCGGTCTGTTTTTTCAATGACCATGTTTTTGATGTCTGCAACTTCCTGTTCTTTTTCCCGCATCAGCTCATCTACATAGAGGCGGTAGCCTTTATCGGAAGGAATGCGTCCTGCGGAAGTGTGGGGCTGTAAGATGTAACCCATCTCTTCCAGATCGGACATTTCATTCCGGATTGTGGCGGAGCTTAAATTCAAATCCGTGTATTTGGAAATCGTTCTTGAGCCGACCGGCTCGCCCGTTTCCAGATACGTCTGGATGATCGCTTTTAATATTTTTCTTTTTCTTTCATCCAATTCTGTATCCACTAAGATAAGCTCCTTCCTGTTGTATAGTCCTGTTAGCACTCGTTTCAGTGGAGTGCTAACATCTATGCTCTTAAGATAGCACTCTGCCTTTTGTTTGTCAACACCTTTTCCCGGTTTTTCTATGAAGAAATTGTGAAAAAAGTATAAACCGTTTTCTTTCTGAAAAGGAATCTGACTTTTCTTTTTTATTGCATTCTACTGTTTCAAAGGCGCTATAGCCGTATGGTAGGATTCTGCCATTTTGATACGACCATTTAGTAGCATTTTTCTCAGAGGTGATGAATCATGAAATATCAGAGACTGGAGGATCTGCGCACGAACCACGATCTGACGATCCGCCAGGTTGCCGACTATCTCGGCTGCAACCGCGATGTGTATACCCGATATGAAAAAGGCGTCCGGCAGCTGCCGATCTCCATTGCCATCCGTCTGGCGGAGCTGTATCAGGTCAGTCTGGATTATCTGGTCGGCATCAGCGATGAGAAGCGGCCGTATGGATCCTGACTTTCCGGTGTCTCCGCCGCAGCAAAAGCAGGAGGACAGTTTTTCTTTTCCCTGTCCTCCCTGTTTTGCTTTTTCGTTTACAGATTCTGCAGATATTCCATCATCCGCGTTTCGCTGAGTTTCCATCCGTCCGGCTCCCCGCAGAGATACAGCGTAAAATGCCCGCACGGGACTCCGTTTTCCAGGTGGATGCCGGTATACAGTTCTACAATGAGGAGTTCTTCTGCTTTTTCTTCATATATATTAGTGATCTGATAGATGCGCTCTCCTTTTTCGTCCACCGGCCATTCTTTCTTCAGCACATCCCTCAGACGGCTCTCCTGCCCCTGCGCTTCGCATTCTTCCTCCCGGCTGATCATTTTTTCAAACGCTTCCGGCGTCTCCATCCGTTCCACTATATTCTGGACAAAATCTTCTATTTCTATTCTTTCTGCTTTTCCCATTCGTTCCCCCATTTCTGCCGTACATATTTTTCTGCTTTCTGCACAGGCTGTCTTCACCCGCCGTTTCTCTCTCCCGCCCCATTCTTCAATTTGCGACCATATGATCTGATTTAACTTTGTCCATCCAACCGTTTGGTAGTATGGGTTTGAATCTGAAAGGATGGTACAACGTATGAAATACCAGAGAATTGAAGATATGCGGATCGATCAGGATCTCACCATCAAAGAGATTTCTGCCCTGCTCGAATGCAACCGCGACGTCTATTCCCGCTACGAAAAAGGAATCCGCGACATCCCGATCGACTATGTGATCCGGCTTGCACGGTTCTATGACTGCTCGGTCGACTATCTGCTGAGTGTCTCCAGTAAAAAGAGAAAATTCGGCGATTAATTTTTTTATTGTTGTCTTTTTTATTTTTGTGTTTTGCGTTTTGATACGACCGTTTGGTCGTATTTTATATTATAATGGTATTCTTATTTTGCGTCAATTCTGAACAAGAAGGAAGCAAAATCGGACGCAAAAAAAGCGTGCCGGAAAGTTTTCTGTCGCTTTTCCGGCACGCTTTTTTTCATGCTCTTTTCTTCTTTTTTATTTCTGATTTTTTATTCTTCCATGTCATCCAGGCTCTTCTTCAGTGTGATCATTTTGTCACGCAGCTCGGCGGCCATTTCGAAGTTGAGTTCGGCGGCAGCGGCTTTCATCTGTTTCTGTACCTGGCCGATCAGTTTTTCCAGTTCTTCGCGGCTCATGGACTCCGGGTCTTTTTCCATCTTTTCTTCTGTCTTTGCCACTTCTTTCGAAATGCTGATGAGATCGCGGACGGCTTTTTTGATGGTGGTCGGAGTGATGCCGTGTTCTTTGTTGTAGGCTTCCTGCAGGGCACGGCGGCGCTTCGTCTCGTCGATCGCGAGGCGCATGGAATCGGTCATCACATCGGCGTACATGATAACATGGCCCTCGCTGTTTCGCGCGGCACGGCCGATGGTCTGGATCAGGGAGGTTTCGGAACGCAGGAAACCTTCTTTATCGGCATCCAGGATCGCCACGAGTGTGATTTCCGGGATGTCGAGACCCTCACGCAGAAGGTTGATACCGACGAGCACATCGAAGACATCGAGACGCATATCACGGATGATCTCGGTCCGTTCCAGGGTGTCGATATCGGAGTGCAGGTAACGCACGCGGATGCCGGCCTCTTTCATATAGTCGGTCAGATCCTCTGCCATACGCTTCGTCAGCGTCGTCACGAGAACTTTGTTGTGTTTTTCAGTTTCTTTCTTTACTTCCGAAATCAGATCGTCGATCTGTCCCTCCACCGGGCGCACCTCGACATCCGGGTCGAGAAGGCCGGTCGGGCGGATGATCTGTTCGGCGCGCAGCAGCTCGTGGTCTGCCTCGTAGTCGCCCGGCGTGGCAGATACGAAGAGGATCTGATCGATCCGGTCCTCGAACTCGCCGAAGTTCAACGGGCGGTTGTCTTTTGCGGACGGCAGACGGAATCCATAGTCCACCAGCGTCGATTTCCGCGACTGGTCGCCGGCATACATGCTGCGGATCTGCGGAACAGTCTTATGCGACTCATCCACGATGATGAGGAAATCATCTCCGAAATAGTCCATCAGTGTGTAGGGCGGCTCGCCTGGCTTTAATCCGGAGAGGTAACGCGAATAGTTTTCGATGCCGGAACAGATGCCGGTTTCTTTGAGCATCTCAATATCGAAATTGGTCCGCTCCTCGATGCGCTGGGCCTCGATCAGTTTTCCCTCGTGCTTGAAGAACTTCACCTGCTCTTCCATATCCTTTTCAATCTCGCCTGTTGCTTTCAGGATCGTGTCCATCGGCACAACGTAGTGGGAGGCAGGAAAGATTGCGATGTGGTTCAGTTCACATAAGATTTCACCCGTCAGCGTATCGATCTGCACCAGACGGTCAATCTCATCCCCGAAGAACTCGACGCGCACCGCCTTGTCCGTCTCCTCCGCCGGAAAAATCTCCAATACATCACCGCGCACGCGGAACGTACCGCGGTGGAAATCCATATCATTCCGGTCATACTGAATATCAATCAACTGCCGGATCACATCGTCCCGGTCCTTTTCCATTCCCGGGCGGAGCGAAATAATCATCTCCATGTAGTCCTTCGGGCTTCCGATTCCATAGATACACGAAACACTGGAAACCACAATGACATCTTTCCGCTCACTCAGTGCAGAAGTCGCGGAAAGCCGCAGCTTATCAATCTCATCGTTCCGCGCAGAGTCCTTCGCAATATACGTATCCGAAGACGGCACGTAAGCCTCCGGCTGGTAGTAGTCGTAGTAGGAGACAAAATATTCCACTGCGTTCTCCGGAAAAAATTCTTTAAATTCTCCATACAGCTGCGCCGCCAACGTCTTATTATGCGCAATGATCAACGTCGGTTTATTCAGCTTCTGGATCACATTCGCCATCGTAAATGTTTTACCGGAACCCGTAACACCGAGCAGTGTCTCACACTGATTTCCTTCCTGAAATCCTTTCACCAGCTCCTCAATCGCCTGCGGCTGGTCACCGGTCGGCTGATATTCGGAATGTAATACAAAATGATCCATATATATCTCCTTCTGTATGCTCTGTCTGCAGATCCAATCTGTTCGTCTGTCCGCTTTCTGCGGTCTCTCTTATAGCTTCTCTGATTATACCAGACTTTATAACAAAAGTATAGCTTTTTCGAATATTTGTTCTATTCATTTTTCATCTCCTGGACGCAAAAGTCCCCTGCATCAGACACATTTCTGACACAGGGGACTCTCCCAATTGGTTTTATTTCGTTTTCTTCTTCAAAAATCCAATCGACGTCTTGCAGATCAGTTTATCGAAGATCATAAACATCGCCGGCAGGATCAGGATAACAACGACCATACTGATGATCGCGCCTCGTGCAAGCAGGGTACAGATGGAACCGATCATCTCAACCTGAGAGTAGCAGGCTACACCGAAGGTTGCGGCAAAGAAACTCAGGCCACTGCTGATGATGGACGGCATACTGGTCTTATGCGCAATACTGATAGCTTCTTTTTTGTCTTTTCCATTCTGGCGCTCTTTCTGATAACGGGTTGTCATCAGGATCGCGTAGTCCACGGTTGCACCGAGCTGAATCGCTCCGATTACGATGCTGGCCACGAATGGAAGGCTGGTTCCCTGATAATACGGGATTGCCATATTCAGCATAATTGCAAACTCGATGACTGCTACCAGAATAATCGGCAGAGAAATCGATTTGAAGATCAGCAGAATGATGATAAAGATTGCACCAATGGAAAGCACGTTTACGTTGACAAGGTCAGCATCGGTAACATCCTGCAGGTCTTTCATCAACGGTGCTTCACCGATGACCATTCCATCTTTATCGTAGGATTTTACGATTTTGTCAATCGCTTTGACCTGTTCGTTTACTTCATCTGTTGCGGACTCATATTCAGAGCTCACAAATGCAAGCTCATACTCATCGCTCTGCAGCATGCTTCGGAGATTTTCCGGGATCATGGATTCCGGAATCGTCGGTCCAAGCAGGGAACTCATGCTGATGGTCGATTTGACACCTTTTACGTTGCCGATCTCCTCCATCATTTTCTTTTTCTGTTTGGAATCCATATCGCGATCCATCATCACAATATGCATGTTGCTTACGTCAAACTGCGCTTTTACCTCATCATTTGCCACGTTGCAGTCCAGGGTAGCCGGAAGAGAACGCGCAATGTTGTAGTAAATCTGGGTATGATTGTTTCCGTAGATCGACGGGAACAGCAGGATCAGGAAGATCACAACCCACGCCTTATAATGTTTGGTAATAAAAGCGGATGGTTTATCCAGACTCTTTACCAGCGGTTTGTGTCTCGTTTTCTCAATTGCCTTGTCAAATACCAGAACCATGGCCGGCAGGACGGTGACACAGCAGACAACGCCGATCAAAACACCTTTTGCCATAACGATACCAAGGTCGCGGCCAAGGGCAAAGGTCATAACACACAGTGCCAGGAAACCGGCTACGGTGGTAACGGAGCTTCCGGCTACGGATTTGAACGTGTTGGCGATTGCATGGCCCATCGCACGCTCTTTGTCATCCGGGAAACGCTTTTTATTCTCCTCGAAGCTGTTCAGCAGGAAGATGGAGTAGTCCATCGTAACACCAAGCTGCAGCACGGCGGTCAGCGCTTTTGTGATGTAGGAAGTCTCACCAAGGAACACGTTGCTTCCCAGGTTGTAAAGGATTGCAAGTCCGATACTTAACAGGAACAGAAACGGAACAACAAATGATCTCGATGTCAGCTCGATGACAACGAGGCTCAAAACTGCGGCGATGACAACGTAAACCGGCAGCTCTTTTAATGCTACGTTTTTGATATCGGTAACAACACCGGTCATACCGCCGATGAAGCACTGCTCGTTCGCAATTTTACGAAGATCCTCGATTGCCTCCATGGAGTCATCGGAAGAAGTCGTATTGTCGAACAGAACGAGCATCATGGTTGCATCCCCATTGTAGAATGCTTTCCGGAGTTTTTCCGGGATCATCTCAACCGGCACGCTGATGTCTGCCACATCGTCATACCATAAAACTTCTTTTACGTGGTTTACCTGCTCGAATTTTTCTTCGAGTTTCTGTACGTCCTTCATTTCCATGTTTTCCACGACAACCATGGAGAACGCACCCATGCCGTATTCATCTACCAGAATGTCCTGTCCTTTTACAGTTTCCAGATGCTCCGGCAGATAGCTGAGCAGATCATAGTTTACTTTCGTTGCTGCCATTCCGATGACTGACGGAATAATCAGCAGAAATCCAATGATCAGCATCAGAATCCTGTGCTTGGCAATCCATTTGCCAACTTTAACCATTTTCATTCATCTCCTCTGATTCATTTTTAACTTGTTTTTCTAGTACCACATCTTACAACTTAAATGACTATTAGTCAATATTTGAAATGGCAAAAAATGAATTTTGGTCATTTTTTGTTTACTTTTACAAAAAATAACGGAAATCGGAAATGGGAATCGTTGATTTTTCTGCGCATCAAAAAAGAGTGCCTGGCTCCTTCGTCCTGACACTCTTTTTTATGCATTTTTTTATTTCACTTCAACCAGCTCAATCTCAAAATTCAGCTCTTTTCCAGCCATCTCATGGTTGGCATCAAACGTGATATTGGTCTCGTCTTTTGCGGTAACTTTTACCGGGAACGGCTGGCCGTACTGGTTCTGCAGATAAACCTGCTGTCCGACCTCTACTTCCTCTGCTCCCGGAAGCTGTGCGATCGCAACGGTAAAAATTGCGTTCGGATCCGGCATTCCGTAAGCCTCCTCCGGCATCAGATGGATGTTGACTTTTTCGCCGACTTCCATCTCTGCAACGGCTGCATCGAAGCCGCGGATCATCTGGCCCACACCGCAGATGAACTCGAGCGGTTCGCCGCGGTCGTAGGAAGAATCAAACTGGGTTCCATCGTTGAAGGTTCCTCTGTAGTGGGTACGGCAGGTTTTTCCGACATTCTTACCTTCCATAACCGGAGTCGGTGCACCGCATCCGCCGCCGCAGGTTCCGCAGGAACCGCCGCAGGAGCTCTCCTCTTCCTCATGGCTTCCGCAGTGGTCGCCGCAGGAATGGCCTTCCTCGTGATCGTGGTGATCGCAGGTTGCACCCGCAGATGTGAGCGTTCCGTTTAAGTAAGCTTCCACCGCTGCATCCACATCTCCCTCTGCTCCGGAGCAAAGTTCCACGCCTGCCTCGGCAAGTGCCGCCTGTGCTCCGCCGCCAATGCCGCCGCAGATCAGGACATTCACGCCCTGGTCAGAAAGAAGGCCTGCCAGTGCTCCGTGACCGGTTCCGTTTGATCCGATCACTTCGCTGGAAACCACTTTATTGTCTTCTACTTCATAAACTTTAAAGTTCTCTGTTTTTCCAAAGTGCTGGAAAATATTCCCGTTATCGTATGTGACTGCAATTTTCATCTTGTTTTCTCCTTTTCATCTGTTCCTGACCTTTTCCTGCTTTTCCGGAAAATTTTCAGGATTTTTTGCGCCTCTTTTCTTTGGGCTTTGTTTCGGTTTGGCATCTTCCGATGTCATTTTTTTACTTTTCCTGCATAAACGCTTCAATCTGATCCGGATCACGCATCACGGCTTCAGAGAGAACCTCGCTGCCGTTTTCTGTAATCAGAATATCGTCCTCAATCCGGATACCGATTTCCCATTCGTCAATATACAAACCAGGCTCGTCGGTAATAATGGCACCCGGACGCAGCTTGTCGTTCCATGCCGCGGTCACATCGTGTACATCAATGCCGAGGTGATGGGAAACGCCGTGCATGTAATAGATTCCGACATCCTCTTTCTTCTCGATCAGGCCAAGTTTCACACAGCCCTCGCCGAGAACATCCTTTGCGATATCGTCGAGCTCTTTTAATGTCATACCCGGTTTTGCTGCTTTTGCAACGGCGCGGTTTGCTGCCAGAACAACGTCGTAAACCTGTCTCTGACGGTCCGTATATTTTCCGTTGACTGGATACGTTCTGGTGATATCTGCGCAGTAGCCCTGGAATTTTGCTCCGAGGTCCATCAGAAGCAGGGTCTCATCCTCGCACACGTCACGGTTGGTGTCGTAGTGCAGCATCGTTCCGTTTGCACCGCTTCCTGCGATCGTCGGGAATGCGGTTCCGTCTGCTCCCTCGTGGAAAATCTTGTACTCGAAATCAGCCTGTGCCTGATACTCGGTGCAGCCCGGTTTCAGATTCTTCATCACGAATTTCAGCGCGTCGTCGGTGATCTTGATTGCCTGGCGGACGAGAGCGATCTCATCCTCATCTTTCTGCATCCGCAGTGCTGCGATGACAGGAGCAATGTTTTTAATCGGTCTGCCTGGAAATTTCTTTGCGAACTCCTCTGCCTTTACCATGTTGTAATCCGGCAGATCCTCGACCTGATAGCGGTAGCAGTCGAAATACAGGGTTCCGATATCCTCGCGTGCCATCAGACGATTTACCATGCCCTCAAAGGAATCCAGGAAACGAACGTCATCGATTCCGGTGATCTCCTGTGCCTCGGATACGGTTACTTTTCTTCCAAACCATCTCTCCTGGTTCAGATCCGCTTCCTCGATAAACAGAATGGATTTCTCCTCTTTTGCGGTCTTTTTCATCATCAGGATCATGTGATCTCTGCGAAGGCCGGTCAGATAGAAAAAGTTGCGGTTTGCTTCAAACGGCAGATATTCGTCTGCGCTGACATGCAGCTCGATTCCGGAAAACAAAAGCAGTGCGGAATCCTGGTCCATTTTATCAAAAACCTGTTTTCTTCTTTCTGTAAAGTTCATCTGTCTTTCCTCACTTTCTTTTAGAGCCTGCCAAGATCTGTTTTCGGCTCCTCTACTAAGATAACACGTTCGTGCTTTTTTTCCTACCTTTTTCCTGCTTTTCTGTGAAAATTCTTATTTTATTCCGCACTTTCCAGTCCTTTGACAACTTCCAACGCTTTTTCGAGCTGCACATCGCTCGTCGCGTCATCCGGCAGCTCCACCTCGACATCCGGCGTAATGCCGACCTTGTGGATGTCGTTTCCGAGCGGCGTGTAATAATGGGCAATCGTCAGCTTCACCACGCTGCCGTCCGAGAGCTGGAATGTATTCTGGACAATGCCTTTTCCGAATGTCGTCGTTCCGACAATCGTTCCGATGCCGTAATCTTTGACTGCTCCCGTGAAGATTTCTGCCGCACTTGCCGTATTTTCATTGACCAGCACGACGAGTGGAATCGAGATCGGGGTATCGCCGTCGCAGGTATACTCTTCCCGTTTTCCATTTTTATCCTCGGTATACACGATGAGTCCCTCCGGCAGGATCTGGCGCAGGGTGTCACAGACTGCCGTCACGAGGCCGCCCGGATTGCCGCGCAGATCGATGATCAGGCGCTCCATGCCCTGATCCTGCAGTGACTGGTATGCTTTCTGGAACTGCTCGGAGGTAAGCCCTGTAAACTCGCTGATGGCCAGATAGCCGATCTTGTCGTCCAGCATTTTACCGTCTGCCACAATCGCCGCAAGCTTCTCTTTTGTGACTTCCGTTTCAATCAGATCCGCCTCGCCTTCCCGCTCGATGGAAAGCGTCACGGTGTCGTTCTCGCTGTTTTTCAGAAGACCGACCGCATCGTTGAGGCTTAAGCCTTCGAGTGTCTGCCCGTCAATCTTCACAATACGGTCATCCGCCTGAATACCGGCCTTCGCCGCCGGGGTATCGTCCTGTACGCCGGTGACCTGCAGCTTATCGCCGTCCAGCGTCACCGTAATACCGATGCCCTGATAGTAACCCTCCTGCGCTGTCTTGATCGCTTCGTATTCCTCTTTCGTGTAATACGTAGAATACTTGTCGCCGAGGCCGCTGATCAGCCCTTTATACATCGCATCCGACAGCTCTGTGTCATCCACATCGCCCGCGTAAAGCTGGCTGATCATCGCTTTGATCGCCGCCGTCTTCCGCCACGACCAGAAGCCGCCGGGGTGGTCCGCACTGCTTCCCGGCCAAAGAAACGTTGTTCCGACAAGCACGATCATTACAATCGCCAGCATGGAAATCATGCCCGCAAAGTAGCTCTTCCGCATCTCATTTTTTCGGTTTTTCTTTCTGTTTCTGCGCTTTTTCGGTTTTTCCTGCTCTGCCGCTTTTACGCCCTCTTTTTCTTCCTTCATCAGTTCTTCCAAAATATGCCTCCCAATCGAAAGATCCCGGAATCTTTTGACGGATTCCGGGACTTATTTTTACTTTATTATATTGTCTAATCCTATCAGACTTTCAAGTGTTTTCGAATCGTAAAGATACTGCCGACAAGTCCGATTCCCATACCGAGAATGAGTCCGACCGGAAGCAGAATCCGGAATACGGCCGATACCGGCATGAATGCCATAAAGTTCGACAGTACGCTGAACTCCGTCATAACGTAGCTGATGACTCTGTTGTATACAACGTACAGCAGCCCCAGCGGAATCGCTGCTCCGACAAGACCGATCAGGATACCCTCGATCAGGAACGGAGCCCTTACAAACAGGTTCGTCGCACCGATCAGCTTCATGATACCGATCTCCTCTTTCCGGACCGAAATACCGATCGTGACGGTATTGCTGATCAGGAAAACAGATACGGCAAGAAGAATCAGGATGATCGCGATGGAAACGTAGCCAATGACACGGTTCATCGTCGTCAACGTTGTTGTTGCACCCTCGGCCTGTTTAACCTCACGGACACCGTCCAGCGAGCGGATATACTCAGCCAGTGCATCCTGCGTCTCTACCTGGTATACGTAAACCTCGTAGTGAGCAGAAGTTGCGAGCGGGTTGTCGTTTGGCTTAAAGCCGTCCTTGTATTCCTCTTTTCCTTCGAAATACTGTTTTGCAAAGTTTTCCCACGTCTCATCCGCGGAAACATACTTACATTCCTTGACCACATCGGTCTTGGCCTTGATCTCCGTTCCGATCTCATCGATCGTCGCCTGATCCACATCTTCGTTGAAGAAGACGGTCATGGATACGTCTGTCTCGGCATTTTTTACGATGTAGTTAAAGTTGATGACAACCGCAAAGAAGATACCGAAAAGAAAGATACAGGCTCCCATGGTTGCGATGGATGCCAGCGAAAACATCTTGTTTCTCCAGATGTTTTTGACACCCTGTTTGATGCTGTAGCCCAGTGTACTAAACCTCATGGTACTCGCCCTCCTTCTCATCGCTGACTACCACGCCTTTTCGCATGGTAATAACGCGTTTTTTCATGGAGTTGACGATCTCACGGTTGTGGGTTACCACAAGAACGGTCGTTCCTCTGTTGTTGATTTCCTCCAGGAGCTTCATAATCTCCATGGAGTTTCCCGGGTCCAGGTTTCCGGTCGGCTCGTCCGCCAGAAGAAGCGACGGATGCAGCAGCATTGCGAGCGCAATCCCGACGCGCTGGTTCATGCCGCCGGAGAGCGACGATGGATAGCTGTTCCAGATCGTCTCGCCATCCGAAAGCCCCATATCCGCAAATCGCTGGAGCGTCATATCTTTGATTTCTCTGCGGCTTTTTCTGCCAGACATTCCCCCAGAAATCGGGGTGATGAATCCGCAGCGTTTCTCATGGGCGCGCACGCTTTCACAGATCTGTGCTCCGATTTTCCGGGTCGGACAGAGTGATGCCCCTGTATTCTGGAAAATCATACCAATTTCTGAACCGCACAGACTCCGCAGCTTCTTTTCGGACATGCCCGTCAGCTCCTCTCCGCGAAATGTGATCTGCCCGCCGGTGATGGAACCATTCTTTCCCATCAGCCGCAGGATCGCTCGCAGCAAGGTACTTTTTCCACTGCCCGACTCCCCGGCGATGCCGACAGTTTCTCCTTTTTTGACTGAAAAACAGATGTTATTTAAAATTTGCTCCCCCTCATAACAGACAGAAAGGCCGCTGATTTCCAGCAGTTTTTCGCTCATGTTTTTGCTCCCTTTGTTTCCATTTTCGTTTGCCCCTTATCCCTGATCCACCGTTTTCCGTACCGCCTCACCAAGCAGATTGCAGACAAGAACGTTCAGAAAAATCGCCAGTCCCGGCGCCAGAATGACCCAGGGCGCGGTCTGCAGCATACTTCTTCCGTTGCTCATCATCGCTCCCCACTCCGCCGACGGCGCTTCCGCACCAAGGCCGAGGAAGGACAGACCCGCGATTTCCAGCATCATCGTTCCGATATCAAGCACCGCTGTGACAATCGTCTGCCCCGCAAGATTCGGCAGAATATGGCGTCTGATCATCTTCCATGTTCCGTTTCCTGTAAGGCGCGCCGCCGCGATGAACGGCATGTGTTTCAATGCCAGCACACGGTTCCGCGCAAGCCGTGCATATTTCGGCCAGGAAACAAGGATCAGCGACACAACGGCTCCCGTCATGCCGCTCTGCAGAACGCCGGAAAATGCGATTGCAAATACCATACCCGGAAAGGCCAGAAAAATATCGGAAATCTGCATCAGAACCGTATCCGTTTTACCTTCCAGCCAGCCGCTGAAAATTCCGGCGAGTGTTCCGATCAGAGCGCTTGCCGCAACGACAAGAAGTGCTGAAAAAATGCTGACCCGCGCGCCGGAGAGAATCCTTGAAAACAGATCTCTTCCATAGCGGTCCGTCCCCATCCAGTGCGCCGCGGACGGCGGAAGAAGGGACAGTTCCAGATTCTGCTCATACGGATCGTACGGTGCCAGATGGGCCGCACACGCGGCAAACAGCAGCAGTGTACCGGCGAGGATGCCATAAAAAAGGATCTTTCTTTTCTGTTCTTTTTTCATCGCATTCCCTCCAGCTTCGCCCGCGGGTCCAGTGCACCCATCAGCAGATCAGCAATGAGATGCAGCAGCAGATAGATCGCCGCCATCCACACCAGATACGCCTGGATCACGGGAATATCGTGCATGGAAACGGCATCCACGGCCATTTTTCCGACACCATTCCACATGAAAATCGTCTCAACGATGGCGGTTCCTCCAAGCAGCGAACCGGCGGATAAGAACAGCAGCGTGACCATCCGAAGCAGCACGGATTTTAATACATTTCCAAACAGAATCCGGTTTTCACTTAACCCACGTGCCCGTGCACCCGCCACGTACTCCTGCTCCAGCTCTGAAAGCACGGCAGAACGCACCTGACGGGTGTATTTTGCCGTCATCGAAACCGCAAGCGTCGCCGCCGGAAGCACACAGCTTTTCCATCCCTTTCCCATACTGAGAACCGGAAAAAAATTCCATTTCAGCGAAAAGAAATACAAGAGAAGAAGTGCAGTGAAAAACCCCGGAAACGAATTACCTGCAAAGCAGAACAGGCTGATACTGCGGTCCGCCCACGTATTCTGATATTTTGCACTTAAGATACCGAGCGGAAACGAAAGACAGACCGTCATGGCAAGCGCCAGCGCCGCAAGTGCAATCGTTGCGGGCAGTTTTTCGCAGAAGCTTACAAGCACCGGTTTGCCGGAAACGTACGACTCCCCGAAGTCACCGCGCAGGGCGTTTTTCAGCCATTGCAGGTACTGGACAGCTTTCGGCTCATTCAGTCCCAGCTCCTCCCGCATCGCTTCTTTTTCCGCCTCCGACATCACGCCGCCGTTGCTGCTCTCTTTTAAATCCACCGCATCGACCGAGGAAAGTCCCGTCAGCAGAAAAGCGAGAATCGTCACGCCGAGGAATACCGGAATCAGGCGAAGCAGTCGTTTTAACAGATATTTTTTCACAAATACTCCTTTACTGCTTCACGGCACAAATCGAAAACATCGGTGCCGGGTTATAGAACTCGTCTTTTTCCAGATAAATGCGTTTTCCAAGGCTCGTATCAATGCGGATTTCTCCCGCTGTGTTTTCGCACAGCACCGCCACATCGTACGCCGGCCGGTTTTTGCGGCTGATCGGGAGCTGTGATTTGATCCGTTCGCACTCTTCGAGCATCTCGTTTCCAACCTTGAAATGGGCATGCGCCTCCGGAAGTCCCTTCGTATCGGCAACATCTTCTTTTCCGTAATTGGCATCGAAGTTCAGCAGCACACCGCCCGTTTTCAGCACACGCATCCACTCGCCGTAAGCATGCTCCGCATTCGGCAACGTCCACGTCAGGTTTCGGGAAATGACAACATCGAATGTTTCATCCGCAAACATCGGGTTTTCCGCATCCATGACCTGGAAGCGGCAGTCGGCGTTCTCTTCTTCGGCAAGCTGGATTGCATTCTCAATCATCTCCGGTGTCAGGTCGATGCCGAAGACCTCGTGGCCCTCTTTTGCCAGCAGGATCGAGAAAAATCCGGCTCCGCAGCCCACATCAAGGATCTTTAACCGTCTTCCCGCCGGGATCTGTTTTTCAATCTCTTTCATCCAGCGCTTCGCAATCGGGTTTGCAAGTTCGGAGCGTCTCTGCTCTAAAAAGCTCTCGCTCCGTTTCTCCCAGTAATGGACGATCTGCTCTTTGCGGTCGTCGTATTCCGGCTCGCGCACAATCCGTCCGTAGGCAACGACAGGGCCCCCTTCTGTTACCATATCGCCCGGTTTTGCCGCCGGATACCAGAGGCCATCTTCGGAAGCCGCCTGATATTTTTCGCCGCGGCGGACGGTCACATCACCAAGCTGGAAGGACTGCTCTGCGTTTTTTTCCGCGCGCACCAGAAACATCGGTGTCGATGCATAGTTCAGTCTCTCTTCCTCGCTCCAGACGCGCTTCCAGATTTCGGAATCGGTCTGGATGGAACAGACGCCGAGGGATTCGAGCACCTTCGTATCCCACGCCGGCCGTTCCATCGCAGAGAGCGGCACCTGGCGCGCAATGTTTTCCATGCGGTCAATGTCCGTGCACAGATAATGGTCGTCGAGCTGCTGCTCTTCCACTTTCTTCCGGTCTGCCTCGTACGCTTCTTTTTTCTCCTCGTCATAGAGATAACCGTACCAGTTCGCATCAAAATTGAGCAACACGCCGCCCGGTTTCAGGACACGCATCCACTCTTGGTATGCCTGCTCCGGCTTTTCCAGATTCCAGGTCAGATTTCTGGAAATGACAACATCAAAGGTCTCATCCGCAAACTCCAGATTCTGTGCATCCATCCGCTGCAGCGTCACGCGCTCCAGACCGTATTTCGTATATTTTCCCAGATTCTCTTTCGCCTTTTCCAGCATCTCCTCCGTGTAGTCAACAGCCGTCACCGTATAACCTGCCTCCGACAAAATCATCGGGAAGAATCCCGGGCCGGTTCCGATATCGAGAATCTTCATCTCTTCTTTCTTTTTCTCTGGAAACTGCTCCTCTAATACATGCAGCCACGCTTCTCTCTGGCTTCCCGCCAGTTCTTTTTCATTGACCTCAGAATACCCCTCCGCACGGGTTCCCCAGTAGGAGGCAATTTCCTGTAATAATTCCTGTTTCATATCTTCCGCTTCTTTCTTTTTTCTTCCATTTTCCGGTTTTCATCCGCAGACCGGCGCGGCCGTTTTCCAACCGCTCAAATATCCCTTTACTCTACCAAAAATCGGCCTTTTTCACAAGCCCCCACGGGGGATATTCTTAACGCCGGCGCAGGTTCCTGTCCCTTTTCCTTTGGCATTTTGTCCAATCCCGGGTTTCTTTCTTTCCTCTCTATCGGCAAATTTGATATTTTTTCTCGACATTCCTATACTTTCGTGCTATAGCAACACAGTGTTTTAACGCGTCAAAGTCAAAAAGTACAAGTGGAAAAAGAAATGAAGATAATTGTATGTATGAAACAGGTGCCGGCCGGCACGAAAGTGGATATCGATCCGGAAACCGGCGCCATGAAGCGGATGTCCGGCGATACACGGACGAATCCATATGATCTTTTTGCACTCGAAACCGCAATTTCTCTCCGTGAAAAACTTGGCGGAACCGTGACCGTGCTGACCATGGGGCCTCCGCAGGCGGAAACCATGATGCGCGATGCCTACGCATGCGGTGCCGATGATGCCGTCATTCACTCGGTTCTCCTTTATATTGCCAGAATACCATCAGCTTTCTTGTCGCCGTATCCTCGCTGTATGTATATTTTACGGACCCGAGTCCGTAATAGCTGCAAAGATAGCCGGAAGCCTTATCGAGAAGCTCCGGTCGGGCTTCCATGACCTGCGCCATCAGATCATCGGTGGCAAATTTAAATTCGGAATACTCTTTTGTCTCTTCAATATCCGTCTCCATTTCCCACAGAATCTGCGTCGCATCAAATGTATCCATGTACCGGCCGATCTGGCGGTAATACTCGAGGTCATCTGCATTGCACGCCGGAAGCGGCAGATTCGCATCCGCCTGATGCGTGTCCGAAAATTCCGCATCGGAAACGCAGAGAAAATCGTAGTAGATCAGGTCGTCCGGCAGATTGTACTCGCCGCTCTCGCCCTCTGCGAATACCGGATCGCCCCAGGTTACATCGACGTTGTAATAATTGTCTCCGCACTTTACGATATTCCAGCCGTGCGCCTCGCCGGTGTCTGTCGTTCCCATTACATAAATGACCGGGATGTCCAGGCGGTTCATCAGATACTGGAACGTTCTGGCATAGCCTGCGCAGACCGTCTGTCCGTTCACAAGTCCGCTGTAGAGTGTCTGATTCTCCGGCGCATCTTTCACATAATCAATCTGCCGGATACATTTTTCGAAGACAGCCTTGATCTTCCCATAGTCATCCATCGAACGGTCGATATCACTTAAGAAATCATTTCCCGCCCCTTTGATCTGGGTCTGGCGGCCTGTGATCTCCTCCGCAGAAATCGTGTATTCTGGAACTACCTCACAGTAGTTTTTCGGCTCACCGTATCCCGTGACATGTGATGCTCCGTTGATCCAGCAGTACTCCGGGTAATCCATATAGACCCATCCGTAAACCTCCGCCGTCACATCGGGATCGCCGCCTTTTGTGATGATGGTTTCCTGGTGTTCCGCGATTCCCTGCACCAGTTCGCGGTAAATCATCTGTCTGTTTTCATCGAGCTGGCTGTAATAATACCGCTTCGCCAGCTCCTCCTCATCTGTATTTTCCGCCTGAAACTGTGTTGCGCCATTCTCTGACAGACCATTGTTTTCGTCTGCCGTCTGTGAAGCAGTGCTGCTGTCCGCTCCGCTTCCGTTCTGCGCGGGATCGCTCTCATCAAATTCTCCGAATACCAGATAAGCCGCCAGCAGGGCAAGCATAAGCGGAAGCAGCGCCCGCAGCGGTCTCTTCCGTCTTCGTCTGTGTCTTCTCTTTGCCATTCTTCTTTTCTCCCAGATACGTTAAAACGCCGTCACACAGTGCATCCGCCACCTTTTTCTGGTACTCCTTTGTGTTCAGGAGCGCTTCCTCCTCCGGATTTGAGAGGAATCCGCACTCGCAGATCACCAGCACTGCGTCTGTCTTCTTCAGCATGTAATACGTTTTGTTTCCCTTGGCTTTCCTGTGATTCGCCGGATCGAGCCCCGCAACCAGTGCAGCCTGCATGCAGAGCGCCAGTTTTTCGCCTTCTTTTGAATCCGTATAATAAAACACCTGCGCCCCTTTGACCGCCGCATCCGGGTAGCTGTTCTGGTGAATGCTGATCACACAGTCCGGCTTTTTTTCATGAATCAGCTGCACGCGCCGCTGCAGATCCTGCACTTTCGCATTCACGGCTCCCGGATCGGAGAGATCATCCTCCCCTTCCCGCGTCATCACCACAAAGATTCCCTGCTTTTCCAGCTTCTTTTTCAGCAGACGGGCAATCGCAAGGTTGATGTCCTTTTCTTTGACACCGTTTGCCCCGATTTTGCCGGGATCGTCGCCGCCGTGGCCGCTGTCCAGCACCACTACTTTTGTGGCTGCCTTCTGTGCTGCCACCAGCCGTGCGCCCTCGCGGGACAGAACATACGCCGCCGAAAGCAGAATCACCGCCATCAGCCATTCCAGTTTTTTCCCTTTTTCCAAATGAAAAGCCCCCTGCTGCAAATTTCCTTTCTTGGTCATTTTATGCAGCAGCGGGGCAGGTTACAACTCTTATTGCTTCCGGTTACTCTTCCTCATCTTCTTCATCATGCGCGCGATTCGGGATTTCATCCTCTTCTTCGTCGTTGTCATCATCGAGATAATCCGGCTCATTTTCGAGATTGATGACTGCGGAATTTTCGACGATTTCGTCTTCTTCCTCTGCTTCTTCTGCGGTATCTTCACGGTCTGGCTCTGCGGCTGTTTCTTTTGCCTCTCCGGGAAAGATACTTTTTACCGGATCTTTCATGAAGGTTTCCACTTCCGACGCCGAACGTTTCATCTCCTCACGCATTTTTTCGATGCCGGCAAAAGTCTCCTCAAAAATTCTGCGGTTCTTCTCGAGTACACTTGTCATGGTTTCCATCTCGGCGTAAATCTTCTGGTATCTGGTGTTGGCTTTCTGCAGTTCCGCGTCCATATGGCTCTGGATTTCTTCTGCTTCGGCCTGCAGTTTTTCTTCATAAACAGCAGCCAGTTCCTCGCCCTTCTGACGTGCGCTCTCTACCATGTATTCGCACTGTTCCTTCGTCTCGCGGCGCTGCTTTGCACAGGATTCCTTTGTCTCCTCCCTCTGTTTCCGGCAGGACTCGTTTGTCTCCTCTCTCTTTTTGCAGCACGCCTCATCCGTTTCCTCCGTTTTCTCGCGGCAGGACTCGTCCGTTTCTTCGGTTTTCCGGCGGCAGGCTTCCTCGGTCTCTTCTTTTAGCTTTCTGCAGCTCTCCTCCGTTTCCTCCGTCAGCTTTCTGCACGCTGCATCAGTCTCTTCGGTTTTCTCGCGGCAGGCATCTTCTGTTTCCTGTGTCAGTTTTTTCGCTTTCACCTGTGCCTCAAACACAAGGCCGCTGATGCTGTCATAATTGTCGATATAGCTCTGGTATTTCTCATGAATATTTTTTTCGAGCTCCTCGATTTTATCCTCACGCTCGCGGATCTTGCGGTTCAGCTTCTCGATTTCCTGCTCTTTTTCCTCGATCTTCGCTTCCAGTTTCTTCTGAGCGGCATACGCCTGATCTTTCAGGTTCTGCACTTTCGTCATGACATCGTCCTTATCGAAACCGCCCATCAGCGTTGTTTTAAATAATTCTTCGTGATTGTTTTCTGACATATATACTCCTCCTTCGTGCCCGGGCTTTTATCATTCCCCTTATCCTTCCCGGACTCCTCGTCAACTGTTTGTTTCAATATATTCTGAAATCAGACTCCAGACGTCTGCGCACTCGAATCCGAGCTTCCACTCTGCCACTCCGGCGAGATCGGCGCTTTGGATCACTTTCAGTTTTTCCTCCATGGACTGCTCATCCTCCATCCAGATCGTGTATCTGGCATCGGAAGTTTCTACCGTTGCCACATTCTGGCCAAGGGATGCATCCCAGGTTTCTGTCATCTGATTCTCTTTGGCATAGTTTTTGGCGCCATCCATGCCCAGCACCTCGCTGGTAATGGCGCTCTGTCCGAACTTTTCCGTCCAGACACGGGTATAAAACGGGATTCCGCAGATCACCTGATCGGCAGGCATCACCCGCGTCATCTCCTCCACGGCCTGCTGTACAAACGGAAGGGATGAAACAGAGCCTGCCTCCTCGCTTCCCGCGAAATGCTCGTCATAGGCCATGACAATCATATAGTCCACAAATCTTGCCTGCTCGCCGCGCTGATAATACATCGTGTAAGCCTGCGGTACCGGCGTATCGACCGACACCACAAGATTCTGTGCATGCGCCGCGCTCGTCAGTTCCCGCAGAAACTGCAGGTAATGCGGGATTCCGGCCTCTTTCAGATTCTCGAAATCCACGTTGATGCCGTCCATGCCGCACGATGCTGCCTCAGCGAGCAGCTGCTCAATGATTCTGCTGCGCACGGATGCGTAGGCAAGATCGGTTGTTTCGTCAAATGCTTCATTAAAGTTATCAATCAATCCCCAGACTTCCCGTCCCGCGTCATGCGCCAGTTTCACGTAATCGGCGCTCGCAAGGCTGGAAATCGTACCGGTTTCGTCTGTCACGGAAAACCAGGTCGGTGAAATCACGTTCACGCCGGTCATTTCTGCTGTCATCTCTGCCATCGCGTCATTCGACTCGGTCGATGTGCTCTGATGCCAGACCAGATTGATTTTGTGATCCCGTGTAATTCTTTCATAGGAATCTTTCTTTGCCGTCCGCGCTTCGATGGCCTCCGGCTCGGAGATATCCTCTGTCTGGATGTAGCCGGTATAGCCGTCCGCCGTCATGACTTTGCACCAGTTGTCCAGATTTTCCAGATACAGCAAGGTGTCACCCTTCTGTACATCCGCAAGAATCAGACTCTTGATGCCGCCTTTCTGGCGCACCTGCGCGGTGCCTGACTGTACTGTCGCCTGCTCCACGCCGACCCATTCATTCCGGATTACAACACGGTTGGGATTGCTGTAATATGCATAGTCGAGATCTGTGTATTCTTTTACGACATCCAGCGAAATGTAAACCTTTCCGTCGCTCTCCTGCTGTACGGCAGGCTGTCCGCCCGGTGTTTTGGCAACGGCCGCATCGCCCGGAAGCAGCGTCTGTACGCCGCCGCTCGTTGTAAGCAGGATTCCTTTTGTTTCTTCATCCCAGTAGAAGCAGCTGTTCAGCTGGGATTCTACATATGTGTACGCCGCATACGGCTCTCCTCCGATAAGGACGGCCTGCTCTTCCAGAAGTTCTCCGTTCTGGATCAGCGCAACGCTGTTTTCGTCTGTCAGGTTAAAATATTCGTTCCCGGCCATGTATTCGGTTCCGGGTTTATATCGGTTTATCAAAAATGAAACAACGCCTGCTGCACCGACTAGCACGATCAGAATCAGTACGACCAGTACCGGCGCTGCTTTTTTCTTCTGTTGCTCCTTCATGTGTTCTTTTCCCCTTTTCTTCGCTCTGAAGATCTCCCCACTTGCGCCCATTATAACAAAAAAAATACCCAATAGCAACCGTTATGCGCAAGGGAACCGCATGCGAGTCAGAAAGTATCGTTACAGTTCACTGGTTCCCAGCGAACTGTAACATTCGCAGCCCTCATTTAAAGT
>OHZL01000258.1_pt1 | contig 23681 bp, 22 predicted proteins | sample 1580531 | NCBI WGS metagenome assembly OHZL01 (sample SAMEA3882522, study PRJEB24775) | human gut metagenome | biome: human-associated habitat; feature: intestine environment; material: feces | place: Netherlands | collected 2009/2010 | reverse complement strand
GTGTCAACCTTCGGGAATACTGGAAAGCACCGCCCAAGTCCCGGTCCCGGTCCCGATCCCGACCGCGCCGAAAGGCGCCTGAACCCTCAAGCCCCAAAGGGGCGTGTTAATGTCCATAAAAGAGGTGTTTTCATGAAACAGAATCTTGCACTATTAAGCGGCCCCATCGTCTTTGGCGCTGCTGCCTTTCTTCTTACCGGCACCTTCCAGCAGTCCTCCGCCCTGGCTCTTTCCTGCGCCCTCTGGATGGCGCTGTGGTGGATATTCCGGCCCGTTTCCATTTACGTCACCGCCTTTATCCCTATTATCGTGAATTCCTTTTTCAATCTCATTCCCATGAATCACGTGATCAGCCAGTATTTCTCGGAGATTGCAGTGCTCCTTCTGGGCAGCGACCTCATCTGCCTGACCTGGACCACCACGGGACTGGACAAACGAATTTCCGTAAGAGCCCTCTGCTCCATAGGCACCTCCATGAAGAGCCAGATTTTTGTATGGTTCCTGGCTTCCACGGCTCTCTCCGTTTTCCTTCCCAACGTGGTAGTGGCCGCCATTTTCTGTCCCATTGCCGTGGCCATGCTCCATTTCACCGGAGAAAAGGATATAAGCACCAGCCAAACCGCCATTCCCATCCTCCTTGCCATCGGCTGGGGCAGCGGCATCGGCGGCTTCGGCTCCCCCATCGGCTCCTCCGCCAACCTGGTAGCCGTTTCCTACCTGGAAAAACTGACAGGCCATGAATTCATGTACTTCGACTGGGTCATCCGTTTCCTGCCTGTGCTCATCCTCATTTTCCTCATGAACCTTCTTTTCCTTCTTTTCCTGCCCTGCCCGGTCAAATCCCTGCCCGGCACGAAGGGATATTTCCGCTCCATGTACAAATCCTTCGGTCCCATGAAACGGGGCGAGCGCACAGGCCTCATTCTCTTCACCGCCGCCACCCTGCTCTCCTTCCTCCGTCCCCTCTTTGCGCCATACCTCCCTGCCATGAAGCCGGCCTACGTATTTCTCTTCCTGGGCATGCTCATGTTCTTCCTGAAAGATGAAAAAGGAAATCCCATGCTCACTTGGAAATACGCTGAAAGCCACGCCATGTGGGGCATGATCGCCCTTTTTGCCAGCGGTCTGGCTCTGGGGAAACTGGTCATTGAAACCGGCGCCATCAAGGAGCTCTCCCTCCTCATCGCCGCCCTTCACCTCTCCCCGGGCCTTCCGGTAATGGCCATGGCCTGCCTCTTCGCCTGCTTCATGTCGGAAATTTCCAGCAACACCGCCTCCGCCTCCATTTCCATTCCCGTGGTCATCGGCATAACCTCCTCCCTCTCCTTGAATCCCATCCCCTACATCCTGGGCACCATCGCCGCCGCCAACTGCGCCTACATCCTCCCCATTTCCACTAGGGCCATCCCCATAGGCTACGGCCTCTCCGCCTCCGCCCAGATCCGATACGGTACAGTGCTATCCCTTCTTACAGTGATCCTTATCACCCTCCTATGCACCGCCTTCATGGCTTTCGTGCCCCTCTTCAGCGAACTGTAAATTAAAAAGGGCTGTGAAAAAATGGAAATCATTTCTTCACAGCCCTTTTGGTATGTCTTATTGTGTCAATGACAGTAAGCCCCTCGCCCCATCGTCATCTCGAGCGGAGCTGCCTGTCGGTCGTAGAGCAAAGGGTTTTGAGCGCCAGAGAGACTCTGAGCCCGGAGATCTCCTGCCGCCATGCTGCATGTACCATGGGGCCTGAAATTTCTCCACTCCCCTCCCACCATTGAAATGACAGGAGAGAAGAATGGTATCCATGTCATTCATGCATTTCTTCACAGCCTTTTTGGTATTTATGAAATGCTATGCTTCTTCTCCAGCATCAGGAGTGCCTTCTTCATGGGAAGGCCGCCGCCGTAGCCGGTGAGGGACCCGTCGGCGCCGATGACCCGGTGACAGGGAATAATAATGAAAAGGGGATTAGCATTGTTGGCCATGCCCACGGCGCGGTAAGCCTTCGGATGGCCGATGGCCTCGGCTATGTCCCTGTAACTCCTCGTTTCCCCATAGGGAATCTCCCGGAGCGCCGCCCATACCTTTTCCTGAAAAGCGGTGCCCTGGGTACGGCAGGGAAAGTCAAAAGTCTTCCTTCGCCCCTGGAAATACTCATCCAGCTCCCGGAACACCGTCAGCGCCAGCCCCTCCGGCGCTTTGCCTTCGGCTTCCTTCCCCGCCATCTTCAGCGCCGTCACCGCGCCGCCCTCATAGTCAAGCTCCATATCTCCAAAGGGAGAATGATACATGGCAGTCTTCACGGCTCTCTTCCTTTCTTTCATTTTTACATAGAGTATCATCAATTCTTTTGCTGAATCCAGTATACCATGGAAAAACAAAAGAAAGAGCTGTTGGCAATGGAGTGATTTAACAAAAAGAAAGCCGCTTCAAGGAAAAATGTGGCAAACCGGCATCATGATTCTCTAAAAAATGTGAAAATTCATCCATTCAAACCGGCAAAAGCGTGCTCATCAAATTTTAATAAAATATATTTTTATCCTGTACAATACAAAAAGAGTCCTGTCATTGAATCGACAATGCATGATGTAGTATAATTTTACTCAAAAGGATTTTAGTAAAATCCATATGACTAAAAAGGAAAGCAGGAGGTGGCTCCATGTTTATTGGAAGAGAAGTGGAAATGGAACGGCTTCGCCGGATGTATGACTCCCCGAATCAGGAAGTAGTGCTGATTTACGGACGGCGGCGAATCGGTAAAAGTGAGCTGATTAAGCAGTTTCTGAAAACCTCAAAGATCCAGGGGCTGTATTATCAATGCAAGCGGACAACGGAGATGAATAACGTCCAAAGTCTGTCTGCCTTGATTTCTGAGGTTTATCAGTATCCGCCTCTGGCCTTTACGGGCATGGAAAAGCTGCTTGATTTTCTTTTTCAGCGGGCCTGCCGCACAAGGCAGGTTCTGGTTTTGGATGAATACCCCTATCTGCGTCAGACAGTGCCCGGTTTGGACAGCATTTTACAGTCTTTGATTGATTCCTATCGGGAGCGTTCCCAGTTGAAGCTGATTCTCTGCGGCTCCTTTGTGGATACCATGAAATCACTGATGCTGGAAGAAAATCCGTTATATGGCCGGGTCACCCTGAGCCTTCATATCCATCCCATGGATTACTTCGAATCGGCTGCCTTTTACCCAGACTTCTCTCCGGCAGACAAGGTGCGGCTTTACAGTGTTTTCGGCGGCGTGCCTTATTACAACCGTCTCATAGATTCCACCCGAAGCGTCCGCGAAAATGTGATGAACCTGCTGGTGGAGCCCGATGCCCGGCTGGAAAATGAAGTCCAAATGTATCTTTTGGGAGAACTGTCCCGGTTCATCAATGCAAACGAAGCATTTGAAGCACTGGCACGGGGCTTTCACCGTTTTAAGGATATTCTATCCCAATCCCATATCACCAGCAGTTCAGCGCTGGCCGAAGTGCTGAAACGGCTGATACTCATGGAACTGGTGAAAAAAGAAGCTCCCATTAATGACAGAAATAACAAAAAGAAAGCCAGCTATTTCATCAGCGACAATCTGTCCAGCTTCTATTACCGATATCTGTTTCCCTACAGTTCACAGCGGCAGATTATGGCGCCGGATACGTTTTGGGACCGGTACATTGCCCATGACTTTTCTGAGACCTTCGTCCCGAAACAGTTTGAAACCCTGTGCCGCCAGTTCCTCATCCGCCAGAATCGAAAAGGCCGGCTTCCAGAAATTTTTGATGCCATCGGCACCTATTCCTATGATTTACCTGAAGAGCATAGAAATGGAGAATTTGATGTAGTCACCCACGACGACAAAGGATACATCTTCTATGAAGCCAAATTCCGGAAGACCCCTGTGACCGATGCCATGATTCAGACCGAAATCCGACAGGTCCAACAGACAGGAATGAACTGCCATAGATACGGCTTCTTTTCCCGCAGCGGCTATCAGGTGACCCCCAGACCCGGTGTCATTCTCTATACATTGGAAGACCTGTACAGCAATGGCTGATGAACTCTTTCCACCTCTTTTAAGAATACGCCAGGACATTAAAAAACAGCTCTTATCAATTCTTTGAAGCAGAGCTTTTGTACAGCTGATGCAGCGCAAGGATAAACCAATCAATGTCTTTTTCCGACGAGGCGTTGGCCCAGTGAGTAAAATAGCGCCATTAATAGTGCTGAGCCGGAATGACCAGACCATTCACGAACAATTAAAAATACAGGACGAAATCAATCAGCTGCATATGGTCATTCAGAAAACAGAAAAAGCTGCCTGGAAGGAACAGCAGCCGAAGAAGCGGTTTGAATTATATACAAAACTGCAGGAATATAAAAAACAATTGGAGGAGATTACCCATGGAGAAGCTTAAGATGCATACGCCGGATCTGGCAGAGGAAAACTATAAGAAGCTGGCGGCCCTGTTTCCGGATGCTGTGACGGAAACGAAGGATGAGAATGGAAACACGGTCCGGGCTATCGACAAGGATGTATTGATGCAGGAAATCAATGCCAAGGTGGTGGACGATGGCCAGGAACGGTACCAGTTTACCTGGCCGGATAAGCGGAAAGCCGTGGTTCTTGCGAATGCGCCCATCGCCAAGACCCTTCGTTTTGAAAAGGAAAAATCTGTGGGCAGGGATGGAACCCCCGGAGGAACGGACTCTGAGAATATCTATATCGAAGGGGATAATCTGGATGCCCTGAAGCTTCTGCAGGAAACGTATCTGGGAAAGGTGAAGATGATTTATATCGATCCTCCCTATAACACGGGAAATGACTTCATTTACGAAGATGATTTTTCGCAGAAGGCCGAGAATTATGCAGAGAACAGCGGGCAGACCGATGAAGAAGGAAATCGGCTGGTGCAGAATAGCGAAAGCAATGGTCGGTTTCATACAGATTGGCTGAATATGCTATATCCAAGGTTATGCCTTGCAAAAGACCTGCTGGCTAATGATGGGCTCATTTTTATCTCTATTGATGAGCATGAGTCTCATAATTTGAGAAAAATTTGTGATGAAATATTTGGAGCACAGAATTTTATAACTCAGATAGTGTGGGAAAAGAGATATACAAGGAGCAATAACGCAAGACGCTTTACAACTTTAACTGAACCAGTTGTTTGCTATGCCAAAAACATAATGTTCGTTTCGGATATTAAAGAGAGACGAAACGAGAAAGCAGACTCTATATATTCAAATCCGGATAATGATCCACGCGGCCCTTGGACAAGTGTTTCATATGTTAATCCGGCTTCAAAGAATCAACGCCCAAATCTTGTATATAAATTACATAATCCAATAACAGGCGCAGATGTGGAACATCCGACAAATGCCTGGAAATATGAAAGAGCCACATATGAAAAGCATGTGAAAGAAAACCGACTGTACTGGGGAAAAAATGGAGAAAACGTGTACCCTAGATTAAAAAAATATTTGTTTGAAATGGAAGGAGGTATGGTTCCCGTCGATCTTTGGCGCCAGCAAATTACCGGTACGACCGATCAAGCAAGTAAAGAATTAGAAAGTCTCTTGGGTAGAAAGATTTTTAATTTTCCTAAACCAAAAGAATTAGTGATGCGTATTGTTTCACTAATTATCAATGGAAATAAGAGAGAAAACGGTATTATTCTTGATTTCTTTTCGGGCTCTGGTACGAGTGCCCACGCTGTCATGCAACTTAATGCTGAAGACAACGGACACAGAAAGTACATTTTGATGCAGTTGCCGGCGGAGACAGGGGAAACGTCAGAGGCGTACAAGATGGGATACAAAACCATCTGTGACATCGGCGAAGAGCGCATCCGCCGCGCCGGCAAGAAAATCAAAGAAGAAACGGGGGCAGACATCGACTACGGCTTCCGCTGCTTCAGGGTGGACTCTTCCAACATGAAGGATGTGTATTACAAACCTTCTGATGTAAAACAAGCAGAACTGGATCTTTTTACAGACAACATCAAAGAAGACCGCACGCCAAAAGATTTGCTGATTCAGGTTATGCTGGATCTGGGGGTATTGCTGTCTTCCAAGGTGGAAGAGAAAGAAATTGCAGGGAAGAAGGTTTTCTCTGTGGCCGATGGCTATCTGATTGCCTGCTTTGACAGGGATGTGACCGATGATGTTGTAACGGCCATTGCCAGAAAGCACCCTTTCTATGCAGTATTCCGGGACAGTTCTTTCAGCTCTGACAGCGTGGCTGCAAACTTCGAGCAGATTTTTGATACCTATAGTCCGCAAACGGTAAGGAAGGTGCTGTGATATGGCTGCCATGAAATTTAAATTCACCATACAGGGGTATCAGACGGATGCTGTAAACAGCGTAGTCAGAGTATTCTCCGGCCAGCCCTTTCAGGACAGGGTCGGCTACCGGCGGGATGTTGGAACCCAGGATGATGATCGCAACCTATTTAACTGGCAGCAGTCTGATGAAGAACTATTCATGGGTTTTGCCAATGCACCGGTTTCGCTGAACGGGACACAGCTTCTTCATAATATCCGGGAAGTCCAAAAGGGCAGCAATATCAAGGAGTCTTCTTCTCTTGCCCGGCATATGGGGGCCTGCTCTCTGGATGTGGAAATGGAAACAGGTACAGGAAAGACCTATGTTTACATCAAGACCATGTTCGAGCTGAATAAGCAGTATGGGTGGAGCAAGTTTATTGTGGTGGTCCCCTCCATTGCCATCCGGGAAGGCGTGCAGAAGAGTTTCCAGATGATGCAGGACCACTTCATGGAGCTCTACGGAAAAAAGGCAAGATTCTTTGTTTATAACTCCAAGAACCTGACTGACATTGATCAATTCAGTTCCAGCGCAGATCTTTCTGTCATGATTATCAATGTACAGGCCTTCAATGCCCGGGGTAAGGATGCCAGAAGAATTCGCATGGAGCTGGATGAATTTGGCAGCCGCAGGCCCATCGATGTGATCCAGGCCAACAGGCCCATTGTGATTCTGGATGAACCGCAGAAAATGGGCGGCAAAAAGACGCAGGAATCCCTGAAGGAATTCCATCCACTGTTTACGCTGAATTATTCCGCCACCCATAAAGAGCATCATGATCTGGTGTATGTTTTGGATGCGCTGGACGCCTACCGGATGAAGCTGGTCAAAAAGATCGAGGTCAAGGGTTTCGATATCAAGAATCTCCGGGGAACAGACGGCTACCTGTTTCTGGAGAATATTGTCATATCCCCGAAGAAACCGCCCATGGCGCGCTTGGAGTTTGAAATCCGCTACGAGAAGTCCATCAATCGGGAGACCAGAATCGTAGGTGTGAATGATGATCTGTATGCTCTTTCGAAAGGGATGGAGCAGTATCAGGGGTATCATATCAATGAGATTGACCCCATCAGGGGCGCTGTGACATTTACCAATGGCATTGAAATCCACACAGGCGAAGTTCTGGGCGATGTCAGTGAAAAGGATATTCGCCGTGTACAGATCCGCGAGACCATCCGGTCCCATTTCGAAAAGGAAAAGGAACTGTATAATCGCGGTATCAAGACCCTTTCCCTGTTCTTTATCGATAAGGTGGAGAATTACCGGAAGTATGATGCCGACGGGAACGAAGTAAATTCGGAATATGGCCGGATTTTTGAAGAGGAATATACAGCGATTCTGAATGAATATCTGACTCTGTTCGATACGCCTTATGAGAAGTATCTGCGCAGCATCGATGTGCATGCTACCCATGCCGGATATTTCAGCATCGACAAAAAAGGCCACAAGATAGACAGTCATATGAAACGTGGCTCTGATATCAGCGATGATGAGTCTGCCTACGAATTGATTCTGAAAGATAAGGAAAAACTGCTGTCTTTTGACAACCCGGTTCGTTTTATTTTCTCCCATTCCGCCTTGCGGGAGGGCTGGGATAATCCGAATGTCTTCCAGATCTGCACGCTGAAGCATGGCGGCGATTCGACAACCAACAAGCGGCAGGAAGTGGGCCGCGGTCTTCGACTCTGCGTGAATCAATCCGGCGACCGGATGGATGAGCACGTTCTTGGCTCAGAGGTACAGGAAGTCAACAAGCTGACCGTTATTGCCAGTGATGGCTATAAGGACTTTGTTTCTTCTCTGCAGAAGGAAATCAGGGATGACCTGTATGAGCGGCCGACTAAAGCGACGCCGGAATACTTTGCAGGCAAGCGTCTCAGAGTCGGCGATGATATTATCACTGTTACCAGCGACGAGGCAAATAAGATTTATTTCTATCTGGTGAAAAATGATTACATTGACGAAGACGGTCATGTCACAGATCAGTATCGGGCAGATGCTGAGAATCATTCCCTGGCTCCACTGCCGGATAAAGTGAAACATATCGGGGATGGCGTGCATGCGCTGGTGCAGAGTATCTTTGATGAGCATGCGCTTGACGGTATGATTGAGGATGGCCATGTGACAAAGGTGCCGGAAAATGGGCTGAATGACAATTTCTTCAAGAAAGAATTCCAGACGCTCTGGAATTACATCAATCACAAATGGAGTTATTCTGTGCATTTTGACAGCAATGAGCTGATTCGGAATGCCATCCGGCATATTGATGATAAACTTTTTGTTACCGAGCTCCAGTACACGGTGACCCGGGGAACCCAGGGGGAAGACTGGTCTGCGGAAAAAGTAAAGGAAGGGCGGGGCTTTATTGCTGAAAAGAGCCACACCTATAACCTTAAACGAGGGGAAACCAGCCAGGTCAAATATGATCTGATCGGTCAGATTGGGGGTAGGACCCATTTGACCAGAAGAACGGCTGCGGCAATCCTGAAAGGAATTTCTCCTGTCAAGTTCATCATGTATCGGTACAATCCTGAGGAGTTTATTTCCAAGGTTTCGAAGCTGATCAATGAAGAAAAAGCTGCCATGATTGTCAATGATATTACCTATAATCAGACCGACGGGTCCTACGATTCGACCATCTTTACCGCCGAAAAGAATAAGGATTTTTCCAAAGCCTATCTGGCGAAGAAGAATGTGCAGGATTATGTTTTCGCTGATGGAACGGCAGAAAAATCCGTGGAACGCAAATTTGCAGAAGACATGGATCTGGATGATAAGGTGGTGGTATATGCCAAACTGCCGCGGGGCTTCCAGATTCCGACTCCGGTGGGGAACTATGCACCGGACTGGGCGATAGCCTTTCAGAAGGGAACTGTAAAGCATATCTACTTCGTGGCTGAAACGAAAGGCTCTATGGAAAGCCTGGATTTGCGTCCCATTGAACAGGCTAAGATTACCTGTGCCAAGAAACTTTTCAATGAGATTTCAAAGGATGATGTGGTATATGACCAGGTGGATTCCTATCAGAATCTGCTAAGTCTGATGAACGCACTCTAAGCAGTCATCAGTGCTCTTCCCCCCTAAAATAGCCTCCTTGTCATATAGGGAAAACATGGCCATGAAACCCGCAAGACCGGGCACCCTATCATTTGATTCAAAAGAGTTTTAGTAAAATCTGCATGAGTAAAAAGGAATAAACAAATCATTGGAAAGGAGAGATTGCTATGAAAAAAATACTCATACTCAATGGCGGCCCCGGATGCACAACAACACCGCCAAACTCCTGGCAGCTGCTGGGGAGGGTGCTGTTTCTGCCGGCGCCAGCACCGAGACTATTGACTTATATAAGCTGAACTTTACCGACTGCCGCAGCTGTCTGGCCTGTAAGAATAAAAAGATGGCCATCCCCTGGAAGTGCTACTGGAAAGATGGCTTGACGGAAACGCTGCAGAAAGTCTATGAGGCAGATGCCATCATCATCGGTTCACCCATTTTCTTTGGGGAACCAACGGGCGTGGTCCGTTCCTTTATGGTTCGATCGACCTTCCCGGCCCTATCCTACGATGATTATCAGAGCACCTTTCCGGGAAAAATCGATGTCGCCGTGATCCTTACCATGAATGCAGACCAGAACTACTACGATAAGCACTATAAATCGCACATGGAGGAATACTTCCAGCCCTTTCATTATCTGAACGGAAAAACGGAAATCCTGACTTCCTTCGATACCCTGCAGGTGCCGGATTACAGCCGTTACCGCATGGCATCATGGGATGAAGCGAAAAAGAAAGCCCATCACACCGAGCAATTCCCGAAAGACCTGCAGGCGGCCCTTGAGCTTGGCAGGAGACTGGCCAGCCGTCAGTAACTATCTGGTTATGAAAGGAATAAAGGCAGGAAAATATAGAAGCATGGCTTATTTTATACTTTCCCCTATTTCCTTCTATTTTTACTGAAACGCTTCCTCACTCACCGAAAGGAGATGCAGCGCGACAATGCAGATACATCATTCCACAAAAGATAAAATCCATATCCTTTTCATCTGCCACGGCAATATCTGCCGTTCTCCCATGGCGGAAATGATAATGAAGGACATGGTACGCCAAAGGGGGCTGGACGGGAAATATGAAATTTCTTCCATGGCCGCCACCACCGAGGAAGTGGGCCATGATATCTATCCCCCTGCCCAAAGGACCCTTGCCGCCCACCATATTCCCTTTACGAAAAGAAGGGCGGCTCTCATGACCAGGAAGGATTATGAAGAGGCGGACTATGTGATCGCCATGGATGGGGAGAACCTGGATGACCTGTCCCGCCTCACCCAGGGGGATCCGGAGAAAAAAATCTCCCGCCTTCTTGACTGGGCGGAAGAAACAAGGGATGTAGCGGACCCCTGGTATACGGGAAATTTTGAGAAAACCTATGAGGATATCGCCAAAGGCTGCCGGGCGGTGCTGGAGAAGCTTTCCTGAAAATGGGTGCATAAAAAGAGGCCATGAGAAATGGGTATCCTTTCTCACAGCCTCTTTTTCATGCCATGCAAAAAACTCCTGATTCGTCCCATGCTGATGCGCGGTAGGGCTCAGGCGTTCTGTTTCGATGAATCGGCCAGGAGCAGCCGCCTAAGCGGAATATCTGTGTCGTCAAGGAAGAACTGGTATAGCCATAGTTGCCACCAGGATGTCTGGCAGGTCATCTTCAGGAGTTCTTTGTGAAGTTTTGACGCGTCGGAGAGTTCTGATTCATATGAGGAAGTTCTTCCTGTCTCCCGCCTGTCCCTTGATAAGGTGTGTGCACGTAACAGGCAGGGAGGCCGGCGCCTCTTCCGGGCCCCTCAGTTCTCTCTGTCTATATAATCTCTTTAAAATAAAAAAGTTCTCATGGAAAACAGTGTTTCCTAATGACCGGTCGTTAGCGGCGCCGGTTCCTTTTCTCCACGAGCCGGGATTCTACGCTATCGCCTAGAATGACGACGCCGAAGGAAGGCTGCCTGGTATCTGTCATCTCCTCTGACTGTCTGATTATATCCTGCTCATCTTTCATGCTACAAACCTGTACTTTCGTACAGGTTTTTTGCTGGCCATTTTTAGTAAAATAAAAGTAAGGCCGGGATCCTTGCGGAATACTCAGAAAACAGGAAAGATGCGTTTTCTATGAAACAGAATCATTCCGCCTTGACAAAGAAGGTCCTGCCCCTGCTTCTCTGTACCGCCATCCCGTCAGCAGGGGTGGGACCTTCAGCAGAAGCAGCGCAAACGCAGGGAAGGGATGCTGTCACGATCGAGAAATGCTGGAACCGCAGCCCATGGGAAATCCGCATTCTCAGCAGGATCGTGCCGGTGCATACGTCGGGCTGCGGCGGCATAATCAGTAAAGAGATTCCCAGAAACAGGAGGTGTCTGGTAATGAAAGAGCCTGGCAAAATCAAATGGATGAGGCTTATCAGGGGTATCTTTTTAGGGATCCTGCTGGTCCTGACGATGACTCCGGCGGCCCTGGGGGCCCAGAAAACAGTGTTGGTCCACAATGTAGACGAAATGATGGAATCACTGGCGGACAATACGGAAATCGTTCTGGCACCGGGCGAATACAATCTGTCAAACTGGCAGGAGAAAGGATTTTCAGAGCGGCTGCTTCACTACTCCGACTACTATGATTCGGCCCCTGCCGGTCTGTATCTGGGCGATGGTTGCACACTGGACATTGCCGGGTTCAAGGATCTCACCATCCGGGGATTGGATACGGAGACCATTACTGCAGAAATTGTTACAGAATTCCCCTATACGCCGGTACTGAAATTCGTCAACTGCCGAAACCTGAAACTGTCCCACCTCCGGATGGGCCATAAACTCAAAAAAGGATTCTGTGACGGCGCCGTGCTGAAACTGGATAGCGTCACTCATATGACCATGGATCATATGGACCTGTACGGATGCGGAACCTATGGGTATGAAGCCCGGTTCTGCAGCAGCATTCTCCTCAGGGACAGTGTAATCCGGGAATGCAGCTACGGTTTGGTGTCCGCCACAGACTGCCAGAACCTGAAATTCCTGCGGACCACCTTCAAAGATATGGAAACGGATCTTCCCCTCTTTGCTCTGATCCGCTCCCGGCTGGAGCTGACCGACTGCACCTTCCGGGATGTACGGGGAGTCATCGACAGCCTCACCATGACTGGCGGCCATATCAATGAATCATGAAAAGACCTTCCGGTGCATCAGAACTTTTAAAACCTGCTGGCAGGTAAAAAACAGCCTGATGATGTAAGCGGGTCCCTGAAGACCATCATTTACATCATCAGGCTTTTCGGGTGGAGGGCCGGAAGGTGAAATACAGGAAAACAGCGGGTCCCTCAGACAGTGGAGCAGCTGCATGAATGAGTGCGGATCCCGCTACCGTCCCAGCAGGGCGATCATCAGGGTCACTGCCCCGTCTACCAGCAGGGGAACGGCTCCGGTAATGTAGGCGGTGTCATCATCCATGCGATAGTACATCATGTAGGCTGTAAAGGCGATGAGAGAGGCAGCAGCCACGGCGGCCCAGGTGAGACCATAGGCAGCGCCCGCAAGGCCGCCTGCTTCATGGAGCACTCCCAGTACCATGATTTCCATGAGGGCCCAGAGAACGATAAGGATGAGTTCTGTGGTTGGTTTCCGGCCGAAAAATTTGACAGAACCGGCAAGAAGGATGAAATATACCAGAAGGGCCAAAGCCAGGAGCATGGTCCCTCCTGGCCAGGAAGCGGGAAGGGGAAGGCCGTGAATGCCATGGACCGTCAGGGCGGTGCCGGAAAGGCCAAAGACTGCGAGGCATAGGAAAAGCAGGGCCGAGAGGGCCCCTCCGCTTCTGGTATCGGGCCGGAAGGCCGTGAGCCACCAGCCTGTATAGAACAGGGCGCCAAGGCTCAGGAGAAACTGCCCTGTAATGATTTCTGCATATGCTGTAAGTCCAAACATAGTATCCCTTCTTCTTTGTGAAATCCTTTCTTTTCCTATTGTAGTCTTTTTTCTGGAATAAAGGGAGAAATGCATGTAAAAAGCCGTGAAAATAGCAATCCTTTTCACGGCTTTTTTATGCAGGGTCTTTTATATGCTGTTTTTCGCTGCATTAAAAACGGTCTGGAAGGGCACCTGTTTTTCTTCTGCCCGCTTCTTCACCGATTCATATTCCGGATAGCGCCGTTTTTCGCTGCCCAGAGTGACTTCCTTCACCTGGACCCGGCCGTAGGCGGTATCTACTTCCTTTTCTTCCCGATGAAGGATGGAGCGCATGAGAGGCGCCAGTTCGCGGATACCGATGGTGGTGGTTTCGGAAAAGAGGATGTTTTCCATGGCTTCTTTTCTGTCTTCCCTGCAGATCACCGTGAGTTCATAGGCCGGTCTGTTCTTTTTCATGTAGATAGGGGTGAAATGAACGTCCAGGGCGCCGGCATCCATCAGTTTTTTCATGGTATAGCCCAGCACTTCGCCGGAAGCGTCGTCGATATCGCTTTCCAGCTTGACTACCTGGTCTTTTTCCCAGGGCCCTTCTGCTTCATCAATGAGAATGGCCCGGAGGATATTGGTCCGTTCCCGATAGTCCCGTTTTCCTGCGCCCAGGCCTGTTTTCAGAACGGTGAAGGAGGCAGGCAGCTCATGGGAGGTGGCCAGGGCCGCCGCGATGGCAGCGCCGGTGGGGGTCACGTATTCCCCTTTGGCGTCCATGATTTCCAGGGGCATGTGATAGGCGGTGACAATGTTCAGCGTAGCCGGCACCGGCACCGGAAGTACGCCGTGCTGACAGCGGACAGTGCCTCTGCCTTCCGAAAGCTTCGGTACGATCACGTTTTTGATATGGAGGCTGTCAAAGCATACGGCAGCGGAAATGATATCCACAATGGAGTCGATGGCTCCCACTTCATGGAAATGAACTTCCTCGATGGGAAGGTTGTGGGCTTTAGATTCCGCCTCTGCCACAATGCGGAAAATCTTCTTTGCCAGAGCCCTGGCAGATTCGGTCATGTCCGTGCCATCAATGACCGCTTCCACATCTTTCAGATGGCGGTGCTCGTGATGATGGTGCCCTTCTCCATGGTCATGATGGTGATGGTCTTCATGGCAGTGGCAGTGGTGCTCTTCTTCCTCGTGATGGTGGCCCTCTTCATGGCAGTGGCAGTGGTGTTCTTCCTCCTCATGATGGTGACCTTCTTCATGGCAGTGGCAGTGGTGCTCTTCCTCTTCGTGATGATGGCCTTCTTCATGGCAGTGGCAGTGATGTTCTTCCTCCTCATGATGATGGCCTTCTTCCTCATGATGGTGGTGGTGTTCTTCATGAACCGCTTCCCTTGCTTCCGGCAGGGGACCGTAGAGATAGGCCATATCGTGGTCGTGATTTTCATGTTCTTTATCCAAAATCACGTTGAAATCGCAGCAGTCAATGCCTGCTTTCTGCACCCTTCCGATTTCCACAGTAAACCCTTTGGCAGGAATGGAAGAAATCGCCTTGTCCAGCGCTTTCCGATCTGCGCCCAGGTCCAGCAGGGCTGCCACAAACATATCCCCCGCAATACCGGAGGCTGCTTCCAGATATAATGATTTTCCCATTTACACTTTTCCCCTTTCTGCCAGTCTGTTGATTTGGGTGGCCACATAACCGGCACCGAATCCATTGTCTATATTCACGGTCACTATGCCGTTGGCGCAGGAATTAATCATGGTCAGGAGGGCAGAGAGGCCGTGGAAACTGGCGCCATACCCTACTGATGTGGGCACGGCAATCACCGGATTTCGCACCAGCCCGCCGATGACCGAGGCCAGGGCCCCTTCCATACCGGCCACTGCAATGACGCAGCTGGCCTTGCGCACCCGTTCTTCCTGGGACAGGAGCCGGTGGATACCGCTGACCCCTACGTCATAAATCCGTTCTACATGGCTGCCGAAGTATTCTGCCGTCTGGGCCGCTTCTTCCGCCACTGATATATCGGCAGTGCCGCCAGTGCAGACCGCAATGCACCCTATGTGGTCCTTCTCCTTTTCCTGCTTCAGAATATGAGAAATAGGATCATAGGAAATGGAAGGCAGCACTTTTTTTACCAGTTCATACTGGTGAGGCGAAGCCCGGGTGCCGAAGACTTCTCCTTCCGTTTCGTAAAGTTTCTTAAAAATCTGCCCGATAAAGGCGTCAGACTTACCCTGGCAGTATACCACTTCCGCAAAGCCGGACCGGGCCTTTCTGTCTGTATCCAGCTTGGCAAATCCCATTTCTTCATAGGGCCGGTCTGCCGGATTTCTCCGGAGAAGCGCCTCCGCTTCTTCCGGGCGCAGGGCGCCGGAGGCTACCTTCTGCAGTATATCTTTCATATCCATGATGAAATCCTTTATATGTACACCAATGACAATAATGGGTGGGGCTGGCGGGACGGTAAAGACCGCTGACCGCTATCCGCTGCCCCTATGACACAGAAAGGCCAATCCCGTAACGCTGACTTCATACTCATCGCCCAATAGGGCGATACCACAACCCTCGGCCCAAAGGGCCGTCAAACCTAAGAACCCTCCGGCTCGAAAGGGCCGGTCCATCTTAAGAACCCGGGCCGCCGAAGGCGGCCCTTACAGCACTTCGTCCATGCTGCCCATGCGGTACCCCTGCAGGTCCATGGTTACATAGGCAAAGCCCAGGCTGTGGAAGGTGCGTACCACTTCCTCGTGGATGCGGAAAAGTTTCCACAAATCCTCAGGCAGTACTTCGATGCGGGCCAGATTTCCTTCATGAAGCCGCACCCGGAACTGCTTGAAGCCTTTGGAGAAAAGAAAATCTTCCGCTTTTTCCACCATGGAGAGCTTGTCCTCTGTAATGGTTTCTCCATAGGGGAAACGGGTAGCCATGCAGGCAAAGGACGGTTTGCTCCAGGTGGGAAGACCCGCTTCTTTGGACAGGGCACGGATGTCTGCCTTGTAGAGGCCGGCATGACGGAGAGGGCTCCTGATGCCAAGTTCCTCAAGGGCCTTGAGCCCCGGTCGGTACTGGGAGGCATCATTGAGGTTCGTGCCGTCGATGACATAGGCAAAGCCTTCCTTTTCCGCGATTTTCTTAAGGGAGCTGAAAAGGAAATGTTTGCAGAGATAGCAGCGATTCGAAGGATTTTCTGCAAATCCTTCAATGCCGAACTGGTCCATTTTCACCACTTCCTGCCGGATGCCTTCCTTTTTGCAGTAGGCTATGGCGTCTGCCACTTCCCTTTCCGGCACGGAAGCCAGGTTCATGGTGACTGCCATGGCCCTGTCCCCCAGCACCTTCCTGGCCTCATGCATAAGGTAGGTGGAATCCACGCCGCCGGAAAAGGCCAGCACCACGCTGCCCAGCTGTTTCAGATATGCTTCCAGATGATCCTGTTTCTTCTGTAATTCTTCTGTTACCATAGGTTTCTCCATTCTTTAGAAATACTGATCCGCAAGACTTCCGGCGCCAGCCGGAAGGAACGAGGGCGGTTTCTGCTTATTTCCTTATTATACCATCCGCCTCCCCTTTGACGACAGTCCATAAAAGGGGAAAGAAAACTCCTGTCCCCGGCGCAGCAGGAAAGCTGTTCTTATTATAAAAGGCTGAAGCCTGCTTCAGGCAAGCCGCAAAGCTATCTTAGTTTCCCCCTTTCCCTTTTTATGGTATAATTTACTTGAGAAATATTATCATAAAAGGAGGACCATCATGGGTACCCTGTTAACTATACTGATTACAGCAGCCATTGCCGGCTGGTTCGGCTACAGCCTCTACCGCATGTGGCGGGGCGCCAGCGGCAGGGACTGCGCCAGCTGCGCTTTAGGCGCAGGTTTTGATTACGCCCTGTACAATGATAAAAAGGCGGCGCCTCCCAAAGCGGAATTCGTCACCCCCTCGGGCCACCACATTATCGTGGATGAAGCAGCCGCCAGAAGGCGGAGAGAACGGATCCGGAAAATGATGGAAGGACGGTAAGTCAAAGAGGCAGCGGAGAAGTGTTCCTCATTTCTTCACTGCCTCTTTTTTCATGCCCAAAAGAGACTGTGGAGAAATCTCACGCCTCAAATGACAGAAACGCCGCACCGTCCTGTCGGCATTTCGACGAAAGCCGGTCAGCCGCCAATAGGAAAGCCTCTTATTGTGCAGGCTAGAGGCCAACTTCGGCTGACTTGGAGACTCTATGCAGAGTCTCCACAGAGTGGAGAAATCTCACTCTCCCATGGTATGCCGCAGGCACGCTGCCTGTCATCATGGGGCGGTCATAAAAAAGGGCTGTGAAGAAATGATGACCATTTCTTCACAGCCCTTTTCAAAAGAGAGTATCAGATGAGGATCATGCTGCCTGCTGCCAAAAGGAGGCAGTAGGTGACGCGGTTGAACATTTTCTGGTTGATCATATCATGAATTTTATTTCCCAGATAGATGGCAATGACCAGAGGAATGACGCCCAGGCCCAGGAGTTCAAAGAATTCTGCATTGTAAAGGCCTTTTTCATAATCGTTGAACATGAGTACCAGGTTCAGGATGGTCCATACGGAAGCCACATTGGCACGGAAGGAATCCTTATCCCGGAAGGTAGCGACCAGGTATACCACCAGCAGGGCACCGCCGGAAGCAAACATGCCATGAATGACGCCGGCCCCCAGAAGTACGGGGATGGCGATCCAGTTCGGCAGGGCGGAAGCGCTCTGTTTGAAAATGAGGCTTTTCAGCGCTGCCCCTACGATAATGGCGCCGTAAAGAGGTACCAGAATCTGGGGATTCACCACGTTGTAAAGGTGAATACCGATGGCCATGCCCACCAGCATGAATACCACAATGCGGAGCAGTTCCTTCGGGTTGATGTACTGACGGTTCTGATACATCAGGAGTGCGCACACCAGCCAGCAGATGGCATTAATGACTGCTTTGGCCATATCCGGTCCGTAGAGGAGAATGGTTGGCGGAATGGAGAGCATGACTCCTGCAAAGCCGGTCAGGGCCTGCACGATATTGGAAATAAATACGGCCAACATAAAGAGGGCTAATTTAACAAATTCAGGAAGCATCATTAAGTCCATATAAATCACCACATTTCTTAAAATTTCTGTCATCCCGGGGAATGCTTCGTCCGTGGAAACCCCGGCGTTTCTTTTGATGGCACCATTATAACCCCGGTTTTCACGGAAAAAGCCCCTTTTCTCAAACAGTATAAACATATCTAATTATATCATTGAAAATAGGATTACCCATCACTTAATTAGATTGACAATGATTCTGTCATTCTTTACATAAAATCATAATGATGTGCCTGTATGATTTATCAGCATAATAGATTTCATGGGCCTTCCCGAAACAGCCCCTTCACTTTTCATCATAAAAAAATTGACTCATCCTCTATTTTTCCTCTTCCTTTCCACCTTGCTATAGAAATTGTTTATATGGAGTGCCAGTTTCTTTGGTACCTCTTGACAAGATTTCAAAATGCCCCGTTTGGTCCCTGCCCGTTTCCTATTCGCCCTGTTTCCTGTATAATACAAATATCATCATTCCATTTCCCATGACCGGGAAAGCACCTATGCATTGATAGAGTCCGGTTTCATACCAATGAAATCCGGCAGTCCATACCAGGCTGCTTCCCGAAAGCGCAGAAGCTGCGCAGAAAGGCGTCCTATGTCTGACAATACCATTCCGTTTCCCCAGGGAAACCGCACCAAAAATGTAAAAGCTGATATGTTTGAAAAATACATGAAAGACGAAGGGCTCAATTTCTTCCGCCGCCAGGAAACCCATGATTCCTACGACACCATCGTTTTCATGACCGCCATTCCCGCCGGAAAGCATCATAAGCTGGTTGCCGCTGTCATCACTGACAACAGCATGTACACCCTCCTCCGGATCCATCTGGGCACTGCCCCCAAGGGCCCCGCCAGAAAGACCTTCCTTGCCTTCCTGAACAACCTCAATGCCCACCACGCCATCGTGAAATATTCCATCGGCTCCGATGAAAATGTATTCCTGGACGTCACCTTCACCACCCGTCCGGAAAACTTCGACCCCGCCACCATCCGTACCACCATGGACATTGTGGTCTACCAGCTCTCCCAGACCTATGACGACATCGCCCGCCGGCTGGATAAGCCGGGAGACGAGACAAACGGATTCTCCCTGTAAAGGGCCGCGCAGCGGCCCCGCGCCCTTTGGGCGCGAAAGGTTCTTAAGATGGACCGGCCCTATGGGCCGGAGGGTTCTTAGGTTTGATGGGCCCTTTAGGGCCCAAGGGTTGTGGTGGCGGCTGACGCCGCAAATTTTAAAGTCCACCTTTGATGATAGCCCCTACAAGACTTACCTTCCCGCCGAACGCAGTCATTCTGAGCCGCAGGCGAAGAATCTTGTCAAGCACCGATAATGACTCTTACTAGTGCACTAGCCCACTAAGAAATACCTTTAGCAGCATTTATACTGGCGCCCAAAGACGCCACGCCTCCCCAGCGGACAGTGGCAAGCGGACAGCCGACAGCCATTCCCTGCCCCCTGAGCGTCAGCGAACACAACCTTTGAGCGAAGCGAACTCAACCTGCGGCGCCAGCCGCGCCCCCTTCTTTTTGCTATCGGGAATAGCCATCACCACCGCAAGTATCACTCAATCAAGTATCACTCAATACAAAAGGAGCATTTTCATGATTCGTCCTATTGTCAAAGATATCCTCTTCCTCCAGCGGAAAGCGGAGAAGGCCAGCCGGAAAGATGCTTCTGACGGCCGGGACCTTCTGGACACCCTGACCGCCCACAGTGATACCTGCGTAGGCATGGCGGCCAACATGATCGGCAGCACGAAGGCCATCATTGCAGTGAGGGAAGAAGACCATCTCCTTCTCATGTATAATCCGAAAATCATCCTGCACTCCCTTACCAGTTACAAAACAGAGGAAGGATGCCTCTGCCTCTTTGGCCGCCGCCTCTGCCGGCGCTATGACTATATCACAGTCCGCTATGAAGATGAAAATTTCCATAAGAAGAAAAAGAGGTTCTCCGGTTTTACGGCAGAAATCGTGCAGCACGAAATGGACCATCTGCAGGGAATATTGATATGAAGAAAAGGCACAGGCCAAATTTTGGCTGTGCCTTTTCTTCATATCAATATTAACTTTATACTATTTTACCACTGCGACAATTTGGGCTTTGTCATTACCAATTTTATCAAGAGCCTTTTTCAGCCCTTTCTCAATTGCATGACTTGTTGAGCCCATGCCAACATAAATGGACTTTGAAGATCCTGTAGTTTGATATCTTTTAATAAAGACATATTTGGCCTGTTTAGCATCCCAAATGCGAAAGTCTGTTGTCACATTTACTTTTTGCCCTGCACTGAAAAAGCCTGCACTATATGTAGGTTCCGAATTAGTAATCCTAAAATAGAAAATATAATCAGAGCCCAGCTCTTTGCTTAATGCCGCTAAATCGTCTCTATCTAAAGAAATGTCTCGTGCCACCATTCCCGTTACCATTCCATCATCAGCAGTTGCACGACCTCTTTCTTCTCTATAAACCTGTACTGCTGCATCTGAATCCGCAGTTGGTATAAATGTGAGGTCACTTTTATTTTTCAGTGCAAGTCTTTCTTTAAAATTTAACTCTTCCATACTTTGGTCTGATAAGCCAAACCAACTTTTTACGCTTTCATCTACTTCGGTATATACTTTCTCCGGATCTGACCACATGCCACTCCCAGTATCAATAATCGTATTTATTTGTGCAGCATAAGAGCTAATAGTTAATAAACATGCCGCCGCTGTCATTGCAAGAATTTTTTTGATGCGCATAATAATTCCCTCTCTTTTTAAAAAAGCAAGCACCTCAAAGTAGTCTTGAAGCCAAACACAGAGAAATTATCCTATACTATAATATAATCAATATAATCCCCATAGAAATAATCCGCTCTATAGTTTAGCAAAGTTCCGCTTTAACTGCTTGTTATTAAAATGCCCAAATCCTTGTTTTCACTTTTTTTATATTCTTATTATAGCTCTTTTTGATATCCTATCAAGAGCCAATTACATAAATTAAATCTACTTAGTTTCACTAATTCAAATACATTCCAAAGACAAATTTCGACTTTATACAATCTTTTATATCTTCTGTTGTTAGAAACCATTTATTAAGATTTCCATTATAGAAATATAGTATAATAAAAGGGATCATCCGGTGAATCATTTGCCGGAACTCTAGGAGGAACCATGAAAATTTCCATCATCGGCGCCGGAAGCACCGCACTGGCCGGAGCCGCTTATTTTAATCTGAAAAATGTGCCCTGCCAGGTGTATGTGCGAAACCGCATCAAGGCGGCCTGCTGGGACCAGTCGCCCCTCACGGTGCGGGGAAAAATCGACACCTCTCTCTACGTGCCTTTCACCAATGACCTGAAGAAAGCAGTAGACGGCGCAGACATCCTCATGGTGTGCACCCATGCCACGGACCACGAAGCGGTGGTGGAGGAAATCGCCCCCTACCTCCACGACGGACAGTGCCTGCTCTTCATGAACGGCTGCTGGGGCGCCATCAAGGCCTGCCGCCTGCTGTCCAGGATGCAGGAAGTGCCTTCCATCACCATTGCGGAAACCGCCAACATGCCCTTCATTGCCCGTCTGTCGGCGGATTACAAAACACTGGATTTCAAAGCCATCAAAGAAGAAATCGGCTATTCCTGCCTGGGGGAAGAAGGAGAACTCAGCACCCTGCTCCATCTCATGGCCCCCAAGGTGAGCCGGGTGGCCTCTCCCGCCTCCACTTCCCTGTCCGCCACCAATCCCATCATCCATGTGACAGCCTGCCTCTTCAACATGACCCGCATTGAAAACGGAGAGAAATTCCATTTCTTCGGTGATTCCCTTACCCCAAAGGTGGCTGCCTACATGGAAGCCTGCGACGGGGAACGGATTGCCATAGGGAAAGCTCTGGGCCTTTCCCTCTCCTCCCTCCTGGACGTGCTCAACGCCTCCTGGGGAGAGAAAAAGGAAAATCTCTACGACGCCCTTACGGAAAATCAATCCTATAAAACCGTCATGGGACCTACGGACCTCAAGGGCCGTTACCTTTCCGAAGATCTCCCCTGCGGCATGGGAAGCCTTCGGGATCTGTCCGATATGATGCACGTGGAGGCCCCCCATATCAGAAGTCTGGTGGATACCCTGTCCCTCTACCTGGGAAAACCCTACACCCCCTTCCTGACGCCCCAGGATTTACGGGTGATTAAAAGTCTGAAATAAGAGAGGCGGACGGCTCCTTTGGAGCCGAGGGTTCTTAAGGTTCTTAAGGTTCTTAAGTTTGACAGCGGCAAAGCCGCTGAGGGTGGTGGTATCGCCCTGTCGGGCGATGGAGGTTTAAATGCCGCCTTCAGCGGCATACCATACGCCCTCTGCACCAGCCCGCTCTGCGACCAGAACCCGGTTTGCCGGTGGCTGCCCCATGGTGGCTTGATCCGGGCGCGACAGGCTCCTGCACCCCCTTGCTTTCGGGAATACAGCATACAGGCACATAGCTCACGGACAGCGGTCAGCGGATAGCGAACAGCGGTCCCATCAGCTCACCAAAGAGGAGGATATCTATGAAAAAACTATTAGCACCTATACTTGCTGCCTGCCTTATGGTGGGCGGGGAAACCGCATTGGCGGAAAACTGGATCCCCTTCCAGGACTCCGATACCACTCTGGTGGATACGGACTCCTACGTGGACAGCGGCCTTCGCTCTTCCCTGTCCATCAAATCCAAAGCCAAAGAGGGCGACACCATTTCCAATATTGAATTCGACAAAAACCACAGGACCTACCGGGTCACGGAAATGAAAACCCTGGATGCCAAAGGCGCCGTCACCAATGATTTCACCTACAGCGACGATCCCCAGAACTGGAGCGCCCTGGTGCCCCATTCCTTCGGCATGAACCTGTACAGCCACTACGTGGAAAATCCCCTTCCCCGTTTTACCAATCCCCAGTGGCTCGTCATTTATAAAGAAGAAGGCGTCCGTTTCCACGGAAGCACCTATGACGTAGAAAAAAATACCATTTCCTATAAAGACGGCTACGCCACCTTCTGGATCCGCATTTCCTACCCCTGGAAAGACCAGAACTTCTCCTCCGTCATTTACCAGGTCCGCATGGACGTCCCCCACAAGCGGATCCAAACCCTTTCCATGACCCGCTACGACTACGACGGTAAAGTCCAGAGCCACGGCGCCGGCAGCAGAGACCGGGAACCCATTGCTGAAGGCTCCCCCATGGAAAAGGTGCATGCTTACATTAATAAAGAACTGCTGGCCGGACACATCCGCATGATGTCGTCGCTGTAAGGGGCCTTTATGGGGGAGGGTTCTTAAGATGGACCGGCCCTATGGGCCGGAGGGTTCGTAAGTTTGACGGCCCTT
>OHZL01000257.1_pt1 | contig 23739 bp, 18 predicted proteins | sample 1580531 | NCBI WGS metagenome assembly OHZL01 (sample SAMEA3882522, study PRJEB24775) | human gut metagenome | biome: human-associated habitat; feature: intestine environment; material: feces | place: Netherlands | collected 2009/2010 | reverse complement strand
TATTTTTCCGCAGTTTATCAATGGTAGCACTTGACACATGATACCTGTTAATAAGCGTATATGTGGATTCTGATGATTTCTTTAATGTATCCCAGAATGGACTATAAACTATCAACTCGACCTCTCCCTTCTATATTTCAGAATACGGGATAGTCTTATTGTTGACTATAGTCATTAAAATAACTATAATGTAGTAAAAATGTTTCATTCCAAGGAGGATCACAGAATCATGGATATCATAGATCAGCTTTACAACTCACATGTAAGTGCAGCCACACTGGACGCCCTGGACAAGTACCGTATACATAAAGATCAGGCTTTACATGGTTATCATGCTCTTAAAGAACAACTCACAGAAGATCAGGCGGCCGCTCTGGATCAGGTCATGGATGAGAACCTTAATCTTCTGGCAGCCGAGTTGGAGCAGAATTTCAGAAACGGCTTCTGTCTTGGAGTGAAGATGATGTGTGAAGTGTTCGGGAAATAAAACATCTTGATACTCTGGACATATTTATCCGCCTGTGCTAACTGCTTCGGGTCCGTAACATCTTTTACAGAATCTCTGATCTTACCAATGGCTTCAACACCTTTATCCATGGCGAGATTCTGAAGATTATCTTTCAAGTCGCCACTAGCATTACTTAATTCCGGGAACTGCTGGATCAGATCTGCCATATCAGAATTCTGGAATGTACCGTTTGTCACAGACTCCATAGCAGATTGAATATTCTTCATGTCTGACTGGAAGTTATCTGTTACAGTATCAATATCAGTAGCAGTATCCTCTGCTGCATTCTTGAACTTAGAAGCGAATGTGGCAGATTCCTCTGGAGTTTTCTTCTTGGCCTCCTGTGCAGCCTCAAAGTTATCCTTGGTTGTTTCCTCGTCCCACTTCATCTGCTTAGGATTGTAGTTGTTATCCTGGAGATAATCCCAGAAGTTCTCAATCTCTTCATCCGTTTTACCTTTGAAGAAATCAGACTGCCCAAGACCATCCTTACCGAATATATCCTCAAGGTTTTCCTTGATACCTTCCAGATGTTTTGCGTCAGGATTTGCTATAGACATAATACTGGATGCAAGATCATCCGCAGTGAGTCCGGCATTGCTCATTGCTGTATCAAGACCGTCTGTGTCATCGATCATTTTCTGGATAGCTTCTGTACCACCGGATTTACCTGCGGCAATGAGTTTATCCTTCAGATCTGAGAATTGAGAGAGTGCAAAGATGTTATTCATCTTGTCGGAAGTGGTAGAAGTGGAACCGACAGCTTTCTTATAGTTATCCGTAAGTTGTTGCACTCTTTTAGCAGTATCTTTTGCAGATTCGTCTATGAGATTACCATTATCATCCCAGAGATCCTGAGCTTTATCAGAGATATCACTTACAGAATCCGTTAAATCGCTTTCAGTTGCTGAAATTTTCTTTTCAATAGATGCTAATTTCTTTTTGAACTTTTCAGGGCTATAACTACTTTCATTACTAATAAGTTCTTCTCGTTCGGCTTTCTGGCGGTTCAGTTTTTCAACCATATCATTGGCTTCATCAATATCATCCTGATATTTTACACCGCCCGTAAGTAATCCCCTATTATACCAATCTCTTTTCTTGTTAGTGTGAAGTCCACTTTTTTCAAGAGCATCCTTAGCGTCTAAAGCCTGTTGTTTCTGAGTTGCGTCAACCAGGTTATCCTTAACCTTCAGCTGAGACTCCATTAAAGAATTCTTCGATGCTAGATTTTCAAGCTCTGCCTGTTCATCTGTAGAACGGTTTTCTTTAGCATTGAGTTCGTAGTATCTCTCTTTGTTTGAATCATATTCTGACTGAAGTGAATCACGTTCAGATACTGCATTGTCGTATTTTTGTGAGGATTTTTCATACTTTTTGTTTGCGTTATTGTTGGTCAGAACATTATCCCATAAGGATTTACCAGCATAAACAGCAACACCTGCAAGAAGCGCCGGAATGGCCACTCCAGCTACAGAAGCAAGTACCGCAGCGAGACCACCACCAAGTGATGTGACACCGCCTACAAGATTGCCAATTCCATCAGAGAGCAGACCCTTGAGAGAGATTGATTTAGTGCCTTTGGCCAGAGCATCCTTTACGGTTTCTTCTGTAGCGCCCATGAATGCTTCTGAAAATATACCTGTAATTCCATCAGTGATTATGGAGCTGCCATCTGATTTTGTATTTAAGCGTTGGAACCATTTGCCTGCTGTATCAATATTACCTAAAGATTCTAATGCATCAGAAATTTTAGAATTATCTCCTGAATTTATTGCCTTTTTAAGATTTCCGATTTTACTTAATGACTATAGTATGATAAAATTAATAGTATAATAATAGCAATAAAAAGGAGGAATTCAGTATGCTTATTAAATGTCCTGAATGCGGCGGAAGTGTTTCTGATAAAGCTCCAGCTTGCATACATTGTGGTTTCCCTTTGAGCAATATACATAAAGAAAATATTTGTTTGGTAGACGGCCAAGAATATGATATGACGCCATTTAAAGAGCTGTATGATACATTATCAAAAGAAGCTCAAAAAGGATTTTATAAAAAAAACATAGAAAAATTTGGGGATCCGCGTGCTTATGTAAAAATCAGTTATCCCGAAAGTTTTGATGAATATGCCAAAATTACCAATGAAATTAATCAGTCGGTTCGTAAACATTTTGGTTGGTGGGACCAAAACAATAATGCATATTTAGGTTACAAGTTCATTACAACCTGTATCGACCACAACTTCCAATACTTCGAATTCAACACTGCCGATATTCCAGATCCATCCAAAACAGTTCGCTGTCCAAAATGCGGATCAACGTCGGTAACAACCCAGGAGAGAGGTTACAATCTTATGTGGGGAATGCTGGGATCAACCAAAAAGAAGAACCTGTGTCAGAGGTGCGGTTATACCTGGTGGCCGGGTGCGGGGAAATGAAAATGTCCCGGAGGTGTCTGCATGAATTATCTAGCCCGGATTCGCAATCTTCGGGAAGATCATGATTATACTCAGACTTACGTTGCTTCTGTCCTGAATGTTGGGCAGCGGACATATGCTGATTATGAACTTGGCAAAACTCGTATTCCTCTCGATTCCATGATAAAACTAGCCAAGCTATACAACGTAGATATGAATTATATTTGTGATCTAACCGATTGTAAAAACATTTTCCCAGCTAACACCAAATAAAAGCACTGTTCAGTTATCACATCTGTATCTGTCAGTGCTTTCTCTATGCTTAAATATAAAAAGCCCCTGGCGGTCCATGCTCGGGACATTCACCAAAGGCTTTCTCTTAATATTTCTCACTTTCCTTTACCTTTTCCCATGTATTACCTTTACCTTTATTTTTTCCTGGCAAATGTAGAAGATTCTCCTTTCTTTTCTCATTGAGGTAACATAAGGTAACACAAACTTACGTTCCTTTATTTTTCACACGTAAAAAAAGAACCCCTCAATCAAGGGATTCTCAAGCTGTTAGTCGAAGCGACAGGATTTGAACCTGCGACCTCTGCGTCCCGAACGCAGCGCTCTACCAAACTGAGCCACGCTTCGTTATTTTGTTTTCAGTTGTTTGTGTGTTGCTCAACTGCAAGAGCTATTATATTAGAGTTTCTGTCCTTTGTCAATAGAAAAAATTAAAATTTTTTAAAAAAATCGAATTTTTTATTTTTTACCACTTCAGGACTGTATTTTCGCAGACCTGAAGTGGTTTCTGGAAAGGTTTTTTATATTTCGGTTATAATATTTCAGATGGAATATCAGCGGATATTACTTTACTGTAACTGTCACTTTCTTTGTAACTCCGTTACTGCTTACATAGATAACAGCTTTTCCTTTTTTCACACCTTTAACAACACCTTTGCTGCTTACAGTAGCAACTTTTGTATTGCTGCTTTTGTAGGTGATCTTTGCCTTTGAAGTAGCTGTCGCCTTGATGGTTGTTGTTTTCTTTGTCTTTACAGTTACCGCAGTTTTAGACGTGATCTTCAGGCTGCCTTTTTTAACAGTGATCTTGCAGGTTGCTTTGTAACTTCCACATTTTACTGTGATCGTAGCTGTTCCGGCTTTTTTCGCTGTTATCTTTCCGCTTGTACTTACTGTGGCAACGGATTTACTGCTGCTTCCATAAGTTACTTTTCCGGTAAGCCCTGTTCTGTCCACCTTAACCTGACTTGTCCCGCCTACAAATAAAGTGTTTACGGATGCCGTAGCTTTTACAGTTGGTTTTTTAACGGTAATTTTGCAGGTTGCTTTATAATTACCACATTTTGCTGTAATTACAGCAGTTCCTGCTGACGCAGCAGTTACTTTTCCTTTTGCGTCTACAGAAGCAACGGAAGATTTACTGCTTGTATAAGTTACTTTTCCGGTAACACCTGCTGTTGTTGTTTTCAGTGTAACAGTAGCCGGAGTTCCTTTTACATAAAGTGTTTTTGCTGAAACATTCAGTTTCACGGATGGAGTTTTTACCGTAAGTTTGTACTGTGCAGTCTTTCCTGCTGCAGATGTTGCCATGATCACGGCTGTTCCCGCTGCCTTTGCAGTTACTTTTCCGTTTGCGTCCACAGATGCAACTTTTTCATTGTTGGAAGAATATGTTACATCTTTGCAGTTCTCACCTGTAGCTTCAAGCTGTCTGGAACTTCCAATGTAAAGAATTCCCGACTTTTCTTTAAAGGCAATTGTTCCATACACCAGCTGAACAGAAACATCCGCATGATCATCACTGGAAACTCTTACTGTATAGGTTTCATTTTCCGGTCTCGCTACAGTGGAATCCAGAGCAACCACTCCATCTGTAGTTACTGCATCCTGTACAAGATATGTTGTCTCTGAAGCATGTCCGACACCTGTTGTATAGAAAACAGATACCTTCGGATTTTTGTATTTATCAAGATTTGCAAGCTTAACATGGGTGCTGTCCGTAAATTCCGGAGAAACAGCCATCTCTTCTGTTGCCTGCGGTTTAACATAAATACCATCTGCAAATTCATATACATACGCGCCGTCTGCCATAATGTACGTGATCTTGTTTACGGTTTTTCCCTCAAGACCTGTATCTTTTGCAAAGGCAACCTTATACACCTTCAGCCACATCTCGTTCATATGACGCATGCCATATTTTCCGCCGTCTGTTGTTTCCAGGATCATTCCCTGAATCCCGGAGTTAACTGCAAAATCGGAATCACTCTTTGTATTGCGGAGATATTTTGTGCTGGTTTCTTTTACATCAATCTCATAATCTCCCCAGCGAGAAGATGTTTTGAGTGTTGCCTCCGCATCTGTCACAGTTGCTTTTACATTAAATTTTGTAGCACTATATGTTCCATCTGTATTCAGTGTTTTATACTGCCCAGGCTCTACCGTCGGAGTACGTCCCAGGGTGATCCCTGCTGCTTCTGTATATACTCCGCTTTCCGGAAGTTCTCCCGCTTCTGAAAGGATCTGTGCTTCTACATATGTTTTTGCATCTGCAGCAACACTAACCTTTTTTACTCCTGCGATCTCATAGCCATTTTCTGTCAGATTCTGAACATCTGCATTTCCGAAAGCAGTGCTTTTTCTGGTTGTGGCAGATGTAACGGAATCATATTTGCGGCTCGTTGCATCTCCTGCATAAAATTCCTCATATGTCAGAGTCGCTGTACCATAAAGATTTCCTGTCAGCGCTTCATGACCGTTTGCCACTTTATAATAAATATCACTTCCCGGAATCTGTGTATATCCTTCTGTTGCTCCTTTTACCCAGTAATAAGATACATTGGCAACTGTGATCGGCTCTCCTGTCAACGTGATATTCTTTGTCATATCCACGTAATTGTCGCTTAAGATCATAACTGTGTAGATCTCATCTTCTGCTCTGGCAACACTGCTGTCAAAAGTTACAATTCCGTTTTCTGCCACTGCATGGTCTACGACATAGGTTGTTTGCTTTCCATGTCCGCTTCCTGTTGTATAATAGACAGAAACTTTTGGATTTTCATATTTGTCAAGTCCGTCCACTTTAATCTGGGTTGTACTCTCTTTTACAAAAGCCGCCTGTACTTTCATTCCCTCTTCAGGCTGTTTTTTTACAAGAGGTGCTTTATCTCCAAACTCATATACGTAGGAACCATCCGGAGTAATATAAGTCACTTTTGAAATTTTTTCCCCGATAAGCCCGGACTCTGCTGAAAATGCAAGTTCATAAGGCTGTACCCAGATTTCATAGGTATGACGAAGTCCTACTTTTTTCCCACTTGCAGTCTCAAGGATGACTCCCAGTGTATTTCCACCCACTGCAAAATCATCTTGTCTGGAATTACGGAGATATTTTGTGCTGGATTCTTTTACTACCAGCATGTAATCCCCCCAGATCGACGGTGCCTGGATCTCAGCGGATGCATCTGTGACTGTTGCTTTTACATCAAATTTTGTTGCGCTGTATGTACCATCTGCATTCAGTGTTTTATACTGTCCGACTTCCTGTGATGGTGTTTCATTCAATGTGATATCAGCTGCTTCCGTATAAACGCCCTCTCTTGGAAGTTTATCCGCTGCTTTTAATGCCTGTGCATCTACATATGTCTCCGCCTCCACTGCAACACTTACATTTTTCACACCCTGGATCTGATATCCGGAAGATGTTACTTCTGTACTGTCCTCATTTGCAAAAATCTGACTTTTTCCAGTTGTTGCAGAGGTGATGGCATCATAGCTCTCCTGTGTGGTATCCCCGGCATAAAATTCCGAATAACTTAAAGTTGTCGTTCCGTACAGTTTTCCGTTCAGAGCGGTCTGTCCATCTGCCACTTTTACATAAACGCCTGTTGTTCCTATCTGTGTATATCCCTCTGCCGGCTGCATGGACCAGAGATATTTCACTCCTGCAACAGTGATCTCAGAAGCATCCTGAAGAACCTCGCCTGCTTCTGCCATAAATGCTTCTCCATCACCGAATACCTCTTCTGTATCCTCCTGGATCTGCGGTTCCTCTTCCTGTTGAATCTCTTCTGCTGAAATTTCTGCTACTTCTTCCTGAATAGCTTCTGCATCACTTTCTTCCGGCTCTTCCGACTGAATATCAGCTTCACCAACTTCCAACTGGTCCTGGGAAACCGACTCCTGATCCTCGTTCTCTCCTTCTTCCTGTGCTGTCTCTCCTTGTGTTTCTCCTGACACATCACTAAAAACTTCCGCCTCAGACGCCATTGCCGTTACCGGCATTCCTGACGCGATCACTGCCGAACTCAAAACGAGTGCAGCTGACTTCTTGAAAAGTTTCCACTTATGCATACTTATCCTCCTGTTTGTCCTTTACGACAATTGTTGTTCTTCTATCGAAAACTCTGCGCAGAGAAATCCATATCAGTTTTTTGTGAACCAGACAGTTATCCATGATCTGTATTGTTGCACAGTTCTATACCAGATATCGCTTTGCAGCTGCTCTGGTTAATTGATTGAAATTTCTTCTGCAGGATATGCAATATGTGTCAGTCTCTGCAGAAGTGCTCTATCAAGCACGCGATAGTTTGTTCAAACTAACATGCCGTCATTTTATCAAGGTTGAAAACATTTGTCTATACAGATCTGTCAAAAAATCCACTTTGCTATTGTTGTTTTTTTCTCATTTAAAAATTATTTTCGTAATATTCCATATTATTATCTGTCATTTAAAGCAAAAAAGTATATAATCTCAAAAATTAGATCATGTAATAAAACAAACCTTGTCATTTCTGACCTTATTCTCAGATTATATACTTTTTATATTTCTATATTCTCGTTTTCTTTTATGCCCACCGGCTCTTCTGTTCCTCACAGATACTGTTCCACTGACAGTTTCCACAGATTTCCCTGCGCTTATCCGTCGCAAGAATCTTTTCCTGGACTGTTTTTGTAAATGCAGCAAAATCCAGCACCTGCCCTGCTTTCAATCCACATCTTTCCAGAACGGCACTGTCGTACTCCGCAACTTTGTCTCTGGCTTCGCAAATCCCATCCTGATTATTGGGACAGGCAGAACAGATTTCATCAGTATCCACATGAAGCCTTATTCTCTTTCCTGAAAGAAAAAGCTTTAACATCTCTGCCATATGTGCCGTAAATCCGCCACTGTATCCCTCTCCCTTAAAATATGCCAGGCACATACCATGATGAGGGCGCAGCGGAATAATCTTTCCCTCTGTGCCCTCATCGGAAGCATATGCCGTGGCAATGCTTTTATCTTGCATATTTACGTACCTTTCCTGATAAAACATAAGCCAGTGCGATCTTGATAAGATCCGGAATGATAAACGGGAATACGCACCAGCCAAGAACTGCCATCAGACCTACCGGACCTGTGCTTCTTGTGTAAGCAAACATAAACCATGCGGTTCCAAATGCATAGCATACGATCAGTCCAATGATCATGGAAATGATCTGAACAACCGGCTTTCTGCCAAAAACACTTTCAATGGCCCACATAACAAGTGCGGAAAAGATAAATCCGATAATATATCCACCTGCATTTCCAAGAAGAGATCCGATTCCTCCGGAAAATCCCGCAAATACCGGAACGCCTACAGCTCCAAGAAGAACGTAAACCAGAACTGCCAGAGTTCCCCTTTTTCCTCCAAGTACACCTACTGCCATAAATACACCAAATGTCTGCAAAGTAAATGGTATCTGTGCCGGAATGGAGATCCATGAGCAAACTGCCATCACTACTGCAAAAACCGCGATATAAACAAGATCGTAAGTCTTGCTTCTGGTTGCTGCCACTGTTGTCATAATAACCTAAGTCCTCTCTTTCTTTTTCTGCTTTCCCTGACGGAAAAACGTCTTACATCTTTTCCTAATGATTTCCGTCTTTTGCTGTTAATAATTTAACACAGCGTGTTTAGATTGTCAACCAATTTTCTCTCTTACAGTTTACGTTTTTTCTGCTTTCAAAATTTCTTCTCCGATGTTATACTGAAAGTAATGATTTTTCAGCCTAAAAAGGGGGATTTTTCCACATGGATATACATGATATACACAACATCAGCACAACCTGCACCCGGACAGAATTCGTGGGAACTGCAGTCCTTGACACCATCGGACTTGTGATTTCCGGAGTTGACGATTCCCTTCTTCAGCAGATGAATGTCGGCACCAAATACCACTGTCTCGGGCTTTTCAGTTCCCGTACAGGTGCTGCAGGCCAGATCACCGCCATTGACGATGCAGTAAAAGCAACCAACACAGAAGTGCTTTCCATTGAACTTCCAAGAGATACGAAAGGCTGGGGCGGACACGGAAACTACATTGTACTTGGCGGAAATGACGTATCCGATGTACGCCACGCCATTTCAATGGCCCTGGAACTGACCAACAAAAATGCCGGCGAAGTTTACATCAGCGAATCCGGACATCTGGAATTTGCTTTTTCTGCCAGCGCAGGCCCTGCGATTCATAAAGCCTTTGGTACACCACTTGGGGAAGCATTCGGATTTATGGCAGGCTCTCCCGCCGCGATCGGACTTGTTATGGCTGACAATGCCGTAAAATCTGCAGCTGTATCCATCACAAAATACATGACACCAGATATCGGTACCAGCCATTCCAACGAAGTGATCATCGCCATCTCCGGTGACGCCAGTGCTGTAAAAGCAGCTGTACTGGAGGGCCGTCAGACAGGGCTTGAACTCCTCATCGGCATGGGAACCTATCCGGAGATTCCAGGTATCCCATACCTGTAAAAATTTCCTGCATTCTTTTTTCAACACCCGGATAACAAGACAGGGCCTCTTATTTTTTAACCAAATCAAGCAAGTAGCGAAGCGGATTGCGAATATCCGCTTGACCCTTATTACTGCAAAAAGCGCCACAGAAGATCGTAACACGATCCTGTGGCGCTGCTTTCGTTTTATATATTTTCTCCTCTGTCAGAATCAGCCAACCTGATATACATCTGCAGACTGAAGTCCGAAGCTTAATGCCTCCTCATGGCTTCCGCAGTAGATATCCACATGTCCATAAGGAGTTCCAAGATCCTCTACTGTATATACATTACCATTGATCAGAAGCTTGGTTCCAAAAGGTACTCCTGCCATTGCAACTGTACGTCCTGCTGTCGGAACTGTACCACTGGCTGTAAGATTGCCTGCTGTACCACAGCACTGTGCACAGTTACAGTATGCTGTCAGTGTAAAGTTTCCAAGGTAGGTCCCCTGGCTGGAAGAACCGGAATCTGAAGTATCTGCCGCTGTATCTGAAGTATCTGCAGATGCATCAGAAGTATCCTCATAACTCTCATCTGTATCTTCTGATGCGCCACCAGCCTGTGCCTCGTCTTCCTCCGCATCCTCTTCCTCTACAACCACATCGGAACTTGTAGAACTGCTGGAAGATTCTGTAGTATCCTCATCCGGATCATATCCATAATCATCATAATTATCTCCTGCATCTTCAGAACTGCTGTCAGAAGAAGAATTGTCTGTATCTTCGTAACTGCTGTCAGAAGAAGCATCTTCTGTATTCTGCGCTTTTTCCTCTTCTGCCGCTTTCGCTGCAGCCTGTCGTTCAACTTCCGCTGCCGCTTCGGCCCTGGCTTTCTCTTCTGCAGCTTTCTCAGCTTCTGCCTGCTGCACCAGTGCAGTAATATTACTGTCCGCATTACTGATATCTGCCATCAGCTGCTGTGCCTCTTCCTGACTGGCGCTGATCTGATCTACATAAGAATTGATATCATCACTTGTACTTGCCGCCATGGACTGTACTTCCTGCTGCTTGGATGCACGCTCAGTCATCAGATTATCAATCTCTGCTGACTCTGTCTCGACCTTCTTCTCATTCTCCTGGATATTCTTCTGGAGGCTGACATATTTATCCAGCATATTTCTGTCATATGTAGAAATCTGGATCGCATTCTCCGCGCGGTTCAGAAATTCTGCAAGGCTCTCGGATGAGAGCAGTGTCTCCAATGCAGAAGTACCTGCATTCTCATACATATATGCGATTCGGAGTTTCATGGATTCATACTGATCCGCTGAAGCCTTCTTCGCCTTCTCAAGTTCTGTTTTTACTTTATTTAATTCGTCTTCCTTCTCAGCAGCCTGGATACTCAGTTCAGAAATGCTGTTGGTAAGATCTTCATACTGTGCGTTTAAATCGGCCAGATAGCTCTCCAGCTCCTGCTTCTTGCTCTCAAGGCTTCCGATGCTGTTCTGTACCTGTGCAAGTCCCTCCTGTGCGGCCTGTTTCTCCGCCTGAGCTTCTGCGATCGCAGCGTCTGTACCTGATGCATATACAGTGCTTCCCATGGAAAGGGTGAGCATACCTGTCAGCAGTAATGTGAAAACTTTTCTATTCTTCATATAAACACCTTTCGTCCTTTCATGGGTTATAGTATAACACATTTTTCACAGAAAGCAATACTTTTATTTTATTTCTGTAACAAATACGTAATAATTGAAATTTCTATGCAACAAAAGCACACCAAAAAAGCTGCTGTTTTGCAGATTTTCCACGCAAAACAGCAGCTTTTATTTATCTTATCCTATGCAGTCTCAATTCCCAAGTTGTCAGCTATGCGGATCTTTCTCCGCTGTCATTGCCATACACCCTAAGGCTGTGTCTACTCTGCAGCCTCCATAAGAACTTCATTCTCAGCTTCTTCAGCCATTACTTCCTGATACTTGTCCAGGATGATCTTCTGGATCCGCTCTCTTGTTGCAGAGTTAATCGGATGCGCGATATCGCGGTACTCTCCGTCACTTGCCTTACGGCTTGGCATTGCGATAAACAGACCTTTCTCTCCTTCGATCACCTTAATGTCATGTACCACAAACTCATCATCTATAGTAACCGACACAACGGCCTTCATTTTCCCTTCTTTTGCTACCTTTCTCACACGTACATCTGTAATATTCATTGTTACTTGCCCCTTTCATTTCGCTAAACATATCTGCGGGAATTTCTGCATTTACAATACGTAGCGCTCGTTTTTCTCCACGACGATCTTTACTTCTCCTTCTTCGCCGCAGTAATATGAATTCGCCCGGATAGTATCCCGGCTCTCAACAATGCAATTCTCAATGTGCGTATTATCTCCAAGGTATACGTCATTAAGGATCACAGAGTTTTTGATCACACAGTTATTGCCTACAAATACATCTCTGAACAGAACAGAATTCTCCACGGTTCCATTGATAATACATCCGCTGGATATCAGACTGTTCTTCACAGTTGCTCCCGGATTATATTTTGCCGGTGGCACGTCTGCAATTTTGGTTTTGATCGCAGGCTCCTGCTTGAAGAAATAATTGCGGATCTCCGGTTTCAGAAAATCCATGTTTGTCTGGTAATAAGCCTCTGCAGTAGAGATGTTATTCCAGTAGGTATCGATCTTATATCCATAAATTCTCTTCAGATTCTTATATCGGATGAGAATATCATTTACAAAATCATGTCTTCCCTCCTGGGCGGCACGTTCGATCAGCTCGATCAGCTGTCTCCTGCGGATGACATAGATACCTGTAGACACTGTATTATAAGAAGAAACAATCGGTTTCTCCTCAAATTCCTCGATCCGGCAGTCCTCATTCATGCGGAGGACACCAAATCTCTCAACCTGACTCTGATCCTGGCATGTGGTACATACAACGGTAACGTCTGCACGTTTTGCAATATGATACTCCAGAACTTTATTGTAATCCAGCTTGTAGATTCCATCGCCGGAAGCAATTACAACATACGGTTCATGGCTGTTCTTAAGGAAAGTCAGATTCTGATAAATCGCATCAGCAGTTCCCTGATACCATAAACTGTTGTCTCTGGTAATGGTTGGCGTAAAAACATAAAGCCCTCCCTGCTTTCTTCCGAAATCCCACCATTTGGATGAGCTTAAATGCTCATTGAGGGAACGGGCATTATACTGTGTCAGCACAGCAACCTTCTGGATATGTGAATTCGCCATGTTACTGAGGGCAAAATCGATCGCGCGGTAGCTTCCTGCAATAGGCATCGCCGCAATCGCTCTTTTGTTTGATAATTCTCTCATACGGTTATTGTTACCGCCTGCCAAAATAATACCTATCGCTCTCATTCTTTCCCACCGTCCTTTGCTGCAATTACCTGGCCAGCTGCCAGCTCTCCGTCAGGGTAGTCTTCTTTCGTTGTAACGCCTGAGATGGCGGTATTCTTACCGATTTTAACATTATCCGGAATCACGCTGTTTTCTCCGATTGCCGCAAGGCCGAAGGAATATACGGCAGGTTTCAGAACATTCGGTGCTTCCTCACCACAACCGATCACAACATTGTTTCCTACAACAACGTCCTCTGCCACAATGGCTTTATCCATAACAACATTCTCACCAACAGATGTGTTCTTCATGATAATGGAATCACGGATCACACTTCCCCTGCCGATAACAACATTCGGACCGATCACCGAATTATGTACTTCACCATAGACTTCCGTTCCCTCACCAATGATGCACTTATCCACAACTGCATCCTCGGAAATGTACTGCGGCGGAATCACATCCCCCTTGGTGTAAATCCTCCAGAATTCTTCATAAAGATTAAACTCCGGAATGATGTCGATCAGCTCCATATTTGCTTCCCAGTAAGAACCAAGTGTTCCAACATCTTTCCAGTAGCCATTGTACTCATAGGCAAAAAGACGCTGGCCTTTTTCCTTACAATACGGAAGAATATGTTTACCAAAATCACATCCGTTCTGATCTTTCAATGCGATCAGCGCATCCTTAAGAACCGGCCATGAGAAAATATAAATACCCATAGACGCAAGATTACTGCTTGGATGCTCCGGTTTCTCCTCAAACTCAGTAATACGGTTACTCTCATCAGTGACCATAATACCAAAACGGCTGGCTTCCTCGATCGGAACAGGCATACATGCAATGGTAATATCTGCCTTGTTCGCCTTGTGGAAATCCAGCATCACTTCGTAATCCATCTTATAAATATGGTCACCGGAAAGGATCAGTACGTAGTCTGGATTATACTGCTCCATATAAGCCAGATTCTGATAAATCGCATTGGCAGTTCCTGTATACCATTCACTGCTTGTACTCTTCTCATATGGAGGAAGGACTGTAACACCACCTTCATTGCGGTCCAGATCCCACGGAATACCAATCCCAATATGTGTATTCAGGCGGAGCGGCTGGTACTGTGTCAGCACACCCACCGTATCAATTCCCGAGTTAATACAATTGCTCAGTGGAAAATCGATGATACGATATTTACCACCAAAAGCGACTGCCGGCTTTGCAACCTTTTCTGTCAAAACTCCTAACCTGCTGCCTTGCCCACCGGCCAAGAGCATGGCAATCATCTCTTTCTTAATCATGCGATCACCTCTTGTATGTTATGATTATTTAATTATAGCATACTTTACCGTATTAGTGAACATTTTTTACAATTATTTTGATTGTATTTTACTTTTTTTATCGCTATTGTATACCACGAATTGGTAAGACTTGTCGTTTTTTTCGTTCTTCTGGTAATTTTCAACATTTTTTGATATTATTTTCTGGTTACTTTTATATTCCACAGAGAAGCATTTTTTTAGCCAAAAGTACCACTTTTCAATTGTTTCTGTTGGCGTTATAATAAAGCAGACAAAAGAACCCCGAAAATAACATATATATAAGGAGATTATTATGTATCAGATAGACTTTCATAAACCGCTTCATATTCATTTTATCGGTATCGGCGGCATCAGCATGAGCGGCCTTGCCGAGATCCTTCTTGAGGAAAACTTCCGTATCTCCGGTTCCGATGCCAAAGCCAGTCCTCTTACACGTACACTCGAGGAACGTGGTGCCGTCATCTACTACGGACAGCGTGCAGCCAATATCAAAGATGATGTCGATGTGGTTGTCTACACAGCAGCGATCCATCCGGACAACCCGGAATTTGCCTGTGCAAAAGAAAAAGGGCTCCCAATGCTCACACGTGCGGAACTTCTCGGCCAGATCATGCGTAACTACGATACACCGATCGCCATTTCCGGTACCCACGGAAAAACCACCACAACTTCCATGGTTTCCCACATCCTTCTTGAGGGCGACTGTGACCCCACTATCAGTGTAGGCGGAATCCTTCCTGCCATCCACGGGAATATCCGTGTCGGCAACTCTGAAACTTTCGTCACAGAAGCATGTGAATATACCAACAGCTTCCTGAGCTTCTTCCCTAAGATCAGCGTGATCCTGAACATGGATGCCGACCATCTGGACTTCTTCAAGGATATTGACGATATCCGTCATTCCTTCCGGAAATTTGCTGAGCTTCTTCCGTCTGACGGAACTCTGATCATCAATGCTGATACACCGGAATACGAGACTATTACCCGTGGCCTTCCATGTCATGTTCTCACCTATGGTCTGGAGCATGAGGCAGATTATACAGCCGCAGATATCACCTGGGATAAATACGGACATCCTTCCTTCTCCGTTCTCTTCCAGGGCAAAAAAATCGGCAGCTATTACCTTCGTGTACCGGGCATCCACAATGTTTCCAACGCATTGGCTGCCATTGCCGTAGGACGCCTTCTGGATCTTCCGGATGAGGTAATTGTCAAAGGCCTCGGAAGCTTTACAGGCACAGACCGTCGTTTCCAGTACAAGGGAGAAATCGGCGGCGTTACCATCATTGATGACTACGCACATCATCCAACAGAAATCGAAGCTACCCTTCACGCAGCGAAGAATTATCCGCATCAGAAAGTATGGTGTGTATTCCAGCCTCATACCTACACACGTACCAAGGCTCTTCTTCCTGAATTTGCAAAAGCCCTGACTCTGGCTGACCACGTTGTACTGGCTGATATTTATGCCGCACGTGAAACAGACGATCTTGGTATTTCTTCCCAGGATCTCCAGAAACAAATCCAGGAACTTGGAACCCCCTGCGAATATTTTCCGACTTTTGATGAAATCGAGAGCTTCCTCTTAAAAAGTTGTGCACATGGTGATCTGTTGATAACTATGGGCGCCGGAGACGTTGTAAACATTGGAGAACACCTCCTCGGAAAATAGTTATCCACATTATCCACATGCTTATGCACATTCCAGACGTGCCTGGCATGTGGATTTTTTTGTGCATAACCCACTTGACATAATTCAACGGCCAAATTCCACAAATACCGCATTTTCCCTGTAAAATCGAGGTTTTTATTAGTTGCTGATAATTTTATCCTCAAGGTTATCCACATTTTCCACATTTTCCACATGCTAATTGGTGCACAACCTCTGTGAAAATAAACTATTCTCAAGTAAAAGTGGTTGTGCTATAATCCTTTTTAGCAAACGCGGACTTTTAAATACCACATGACCATTGAAGAAAACAAAGAAAGGGAGCTGCTGATCATGAGCCTGATTTCACTTCAGAATTCCTCTGAACTGGAGGTAACGATTCTTTCCAATCGTTTTATTGACAATTTCATGCCTCGCGCCAATGGAGAATTCGTGAAAGTATATATCTATCTTCTCCGGGCAGTATCTTCTTCTCCTTCTTCTTTCAGTCTGGAGCATATGGCGGATCGCCTTTTCTGCACAGAAAGGGATATTTTCCGTGCACTGAAATACTGGGAAGGTGAGAAAATACTCTCATTAACTTATACCACAGACCGACAGCTTTCCGGAATCACTTTACTGGAACCTTTTGCGGATGCCGGTCATATGGAAAGCAGTGCTTCCAGTGAGAACATTTTTTCCACCGCCGGAACTTCCTCATCGCCAGTTTCCGCCCAGATGGCAGCCGGCATTTCACAGCCTGTGGCTCTTACCGGTTCAGCCCCAAAAAATGTCTCCCTCAGTTCCAGTAATTCTGCTGTTTCCGGCGGTACTTCTTCAGAACTTTCAACCTCTGCGGACTACATCCGCAGCCTTACACCTGACCACATCAGCGAACTGAAACAGAATGAAGAGGTCAGTCAGCTGCTTTATATTGCCGAACAATATCTGGCCAAGACGCTGACTCCTACAGAAATGCAGAAGATTTTTTTCTTCTACGATGAGCTCCATATGTCCGCAGACCTTATTGAATATCTGGTGGAATACTGTGTTTCCAGGGGCCGCAAGAGCATGCGTTATATCGAAACTGTTGCCCTTGCCTGGACCAGGGACGGTGTCACTACAGTTGAAATGGCCCGTGATGCCAGCTCCCGTTTTTCCAAAGATTATTACACGATCCTGAAAGCAATGGGAATCAGTGGACGTAATCCTGTAGAAAATGAGATCAGTTACATCGATACCTGGCGTAAGACCTACTGCTTTGATCTGGAACTGATCCAGGAAGCCTGCAGCCGTACTGTTCTCTCCACCGGCCAGCCAAGTTTCCAGTATGCAGACAAAATACTTTCCGGTTGGAAAAAGAAAAACGTACATACGCTGGAAGATGTCCGGCTTCTGGATGCCGAACACAAGAAACGTCAGCTTGAGAAAGCAGTTTCCCGTAAGAAGCAGCCTGCGGCTCAGTCCCAGAGCAATAACCGCTTCAATAACTTTCACCAGCGTGATTATGATTTTACAGAATATGAGAAACGTCTTTTAAATAACCAGTAACAGAAACTGGAAGGAGCTTTTTATGCCTTTACAGAATTTTCAGTATGATACTATAATGAGAGAATACAGCCGTAGGCAGGCACAGAATCACCGGATTCTGGAGAAACGCACTGCCGAGGCCTACGGAAAGATCCCCCGCCTGAAGGAAATTGATGACGAGGTGGCTACATTAAGTGCTGATAAAGTACGGCGTCTCCTGAACAGAGAAGAAAAGGGTACCGCAGATCTGAAAGCCGCCATTCAGGAACTTTCCGATGAGCGCATCACCCTTCTTGTTGCCAACGGCTTCCCCGGAGATTATCTGGAGATGCCTTATACCTGTCCTGCCTGCCAGGACACCGGCTATATTGGCAGCAAAAAATGCACCTGTTTCAAGAAAGCCGAGATCGAACTGCTCTATGCACAGTCCAATCTGAACGAAATTCTCGAAAAAGAAAATTTTGACAGCTTTTCATTTGACTATTATTCTGCTACAATAAAAAACGAAGCCACAGGACTGTCTGCCCTGGAAACAGCCAGACGGGCCTATGATACTGCACAGCGTTTTGTGCAGAACTTCGACCATAAATTTGAAAACCTGTTTTTGTATGGCGATACCGGTGTTGGAAAAACTTTTCTTTCACACTGCATCGCACGGGAGCTTCTCAGATCCACACACTGCGTCCTGTACTTTTCAGCCTATGATCTTTTTGATATGATGGCTGCAAATTCTTTTTCCAGAAAAGATACCGGCACGGATGAGGAACTGATCTATGACTGTGATCTTCTGATCATTGATGACCTGGGAACGGAGCTTACCAACAGCTTCGTATCTTCACAGCTTTTTCTCTGTCTCAATGAGCGGATCATGCGCAGGAAATCCACGATCATTTCCACGAATCTGACGCTCAAAAATTTCTCGGATACCTATTCCGAGAGAACATTTTCCCGAATTGCCAGCAACTATCAGATGATATCGTTGATCGGGAAGGACATCCGTATACAGAAAATATTTTTAGGAGGAAATTAAAATGGCACAGGTAAATACAAAAGATTTTTCCACACTCCCGGTAGGAAGACTTGGACTGATTCCCCTTCAGAGCTGCAGCTCATTAGGTGCGAAGGTGAATGACTGGCTGGTCAAATGGCGTGCCGAAAGACAGTATCCTGGAATGGACTCCTTTGCATTCGAGGGATACAAGCGCGATTCTTACATTATTGACGCCAAGACTCCACGTTTCGGCTCCGGTGAGGGTAAATGTACCATCAACGAATCTGTCCGCGGTGATGATATCTACGTAATGGTAGATGTGACAAATTACAGCTTATCCTATCCGATCGGACCTTACAGAAATCTTATGTCCCCAGATGATCATTTCCAGGATATGAAGCGTGTTATCGCCGCTGTAGGCGGAAAAGCCCGCAGAGTCAACGTGATCATGCCATATCTCTATGAGAGCCGCCAGGACAAACGTGTCGGAAGAGAGTCTCTTGACTGTGCCAATGCACTTCATGAGCTGATCGATATGGGTGTTGAGAATATCATCACCTTTGACGCACATGATTCCCGTGTACAGAACGCGACTCCTCTTCATGGTTTTGAGACTGTACAGCCATCCTACCAGTTCATCAAGGCTCTTCTTAATAAAGAAGAGGGACTCCATATCGACAAGGATCATTTCATGACGATCAGCCCGGATGAGGGAAGCATGAACCGCGCGATCTATCTCGCCAACGTTCTCGGTGTTGATATGGGTATGTACTATAAACGTCTGGATTACTCAAGATATGTAAACGGCCGTCATCCGATCGCAGCATACGAATTCCTCGGACCAAAGATCGAGGGCAAGGATATGATCCTGATCGATGATATGATCTCCTCCGGTGATACGATCATTAAGATCGCATCTCTCCTGAAAGAGAAAGGAGCCGGCAGGGTTTACATCTGCTCTACCTTCGGATTCTTTACCGATGGTCTTGATAAATTTGATGACGCTTACAAGAAGGGCTACTTCGACAAGCTCCTTACCACTAACCTGGTTTACCAGTCACCGGAGCTTCTTGAGAAGCCATACTATATCAGCTGCGATATGAGCAAATACATCGCACTGATCATTGATACCCTGAATCATGATACTTCTGTCAGCCACCTCCTGAATCCGGTAGACAGAATTAAACGCTGTGTAGCAAACTACATGAGCCAGTATGAGAAATAAATAATAATTTACAGGCGGCTGCATTTTCAGGATCACAGACTGATCCGCTGGAAACGCAGCCGCTTTTTAACCAAATCAAGTAAGTCCCCTGTGGCTTTTACGAATATCCACCTGACTTCTGCATAAAAAAAGCAAAGCGGATATTTATTCCCCGCTTTGCCATATATTCCATAAAATTTCATAAAAATCTACATGGGAAGTTTCTGATATGGAATTCCTTCCTTATCCAGGATCTCCATTTCTCTCTTGTGGCAGGTACTTATGATCACCTGTCGTTCTTCTTTGTGAAGCCAGCGAAGAGCTGCTGCAAGACGTTCTTCATCATACATCCCAAACACATCATCCAGGATCACCGGAAACGGTTCTTCTTTGCAGAAAAGTTCACCTGCCGCCATACGAAGGGCAAAATAGATCTGTTCAAGAGTACCTCTGCTCAGACGTTCAATGGAAACCGTCCTCTCTCCGGTATTCACAGACATATGTAATTCCTCATCCATCAGAACTTCCCGGTACTTTCCTCCCGTAATCTCACTTAAGATCTGTGAAGTGCGCTGTTTCAGGCGAACTCCCACCTGATCTGTAATATTCCCGGAAAGTGCCTCTATCGTTTCCATAGCCATATTTAAAGCCTGAATCTCTGTTTCTTCCGGAGTAAGTACCTCTGTATTCTCTTCACACTCCTGAAGTTCTGCCTGAAGATTGGAAAGTGCAGTATGTTTTTCTTCGTGATCACTGTCCAGACTGTTCCGGTTCCAGGTCAGCTCATCGTGTCTGGAAAGCCATCGTTCTCTCTGGCGTTCCCTCCTGTTCAGCTCCCTGCTCAGACGAACACGGAAGAACAGAGCAGCTACCGTTATCCCCGCTGTCAGCACACCGGTAAGGATACTCAGGATCAGCTGGCTGGAAAAAGCGGCCAGACATCCGGTTCCGGCAATACCTGCCAGCAATACAACTGCCAGAACCGCCCCGTTAAGCTCCCGTCGTCTTTTTACCCGATCGATCCGGAGTTCCAGAAGATCTTCGGTACTCTTATCTCTGGTTCCCATATTCATTCCATCCTGCTGCTGCGTGATCCTGTCTCTTTTTTCATCCAGCTCCCTGATTTCTTTACGGATATACTCTATATTTGCAGAAATTTTTTCTTTTTCTTTTTCGAGGTCTTTTTTACGGCGGGCCGCCTCTGTCAGATATCCTTTTCTGGACATTTTCAACATCTGCATGGCACGTCCCATATCAACAGAGCTGTCGCCGGTTCCCTGATAGCTGGCCATATAATTCTGCAATTCACGGACAAGATCCTTTCCGGTAACACTTTTCAGCTGTGCCACGGATACGGTATTATCATAGACCGCCTCACTTACATTTCCGAGAACAGACTCAAGAGCTCCCTGTTCCGCATCCACAAGGCTTCCGTCATCTTCACAGAGAAGTTCTCCCATTTTCTTTTCTTTATAAAAATTTCTTGTAAGGCGATAATTCTTTCCTTTACTTGTAAACCACATGATCCCACCATATTCGGCAGGATTTTCCCAGGGTTCATATTTCGTATAAGTATCATTCTGTGCAGCTTTGCCACGGAGTCTGCGGACACCGTAAAACATGGATCGTATAAATGTATGCGTCGTTGTCTTACCGCTCTCGTTTTCTCCGTAAAGCACATTGATCCCGGGAATAAGCTCCATATCCCTGTTCCGGATCTTCCCGAAATTTTTTATTTTCAAACGTCTGATAACCATCTTGCGCTATCCTCCCGTGCTGTCCCTTTTACCGCCTGCTTCCGGTTTCAAGCAATGCCTGAAGACCATAATACAGTGCCTTTTTTTCTACCGTATCCATTCTGCCCTTTGCGAGAAAATAGCCGATATAATCACCGATCAGCGTACCACTGTAGCGTTTATAAAGCTCTTCCAGATCATATGCAGGCCAGGACTCATCCACAACATCGGTAATATTACCCAGACTCTTTAATTTCTCCGGAATCAGCAGAAGATCCGGCGAACGCATTCCCTGCAGAATAATGCGGTAAATATTACGCCCTCCCCGGCGGAATATCTGAGATTTCACAGCCTCTTCCAGCGATATCTGTGTCGTCTCTTCATGAAGCGGCATCACAAGCTGCTGATAAGACCGGCAGGCAAAAGGTACAAATTCTGTGCGGATACGACCGTTTACTACCCGTCCCTCCATATATCCATGTTCTCCGGTATCATTTCTGTCTATCGGTTCCAGAGCTCCGGAAAAAGCAGCCTGGTCACGGATCAGGATCTGTGGCTTGTGAATGTGTCCCAACGCCACATAATCAAAGCCTGCTGCTGCCAGGGAAGCTGCACTAAGCGGAATGTGTTTCTCATCTCCGCCATGTGCAAGAAGAATATGGATTCCCTCCTCCTGCACCGGTACCGCCTTGTCATACAGGCCTTCTCTGATCTCACGGTCGTAATAGCTGAGTCCATACACATAGACATCCAGCTCCGGGTCCTTGACACAGGTCAGTTCTCTGTTTTTGAAAAAAGTCACATTGGAATTCCACTCAAAAGTACAATAAAAAGAATCACGGCTGATAAAATCATGGTTTCCTGCCATAAGATACACTCTGGTATCCGGAATAGTAGAAAACAGATAATTCACTTCCTTAAGTTCTCTCATAAGCGGCTGACGGTGGAACAGATCTCCGGATATAAATAACAAATCCACCGGGTCTTCGCGGATACCCGCAATAACCCGGCGGAAAGTGCTCCAGATCTCTTCCTCCCGCTCTTTGCTCCATGGGCATCCCCTGTCAGGAACAGCTCCCAGATGCACGTCTGCAAGATGAATAAATCTCATGATGTTCTCCCCTGTGTATCAGTTACACATAGTCAATACTTATTGTCAGTTCCTCTCTGAGGTCTGTGATCAAAGATCGCAGTTCTTTACAGTTCTCGGGAATGGAATTACGTCGCGGATGTTACCCATACCTGTAAGGTACATTACACATCTCTCAAAACCAAGACCAAATCCGGAATGACGTGTAGAACCATATTTACGGAGATCCAGATAGAAATCATAATCCTCCGGTTTCAGGCCAAGCTCGTCCATACGTGCTTTCAGCTTACCATAGTCATCCTCTCTCTGGCTTCCTCCGATAATCTCTCCGATTCCCGGTACCAGGCAGTCCATAGCAGCAACAGTCTTTCCATCCTCATTGAGTTTCATATAGAAGGCTTTGATTTCCTTCGGATAATCGGTAACAAACACCGGTCTCTTATAAATCTGCTCTGTCAGATAGCGCTCATGCTCTGTCTGAAGATCGCATCCCCAGAATACCTTGTAATCAAATTTGTCGTTGTTCTTCTCAAGGATCTCAACAGCTTCTGTATAAGTTACATGTGCGAATTCAGAATTAAGCACATGGTTCAGTCTGTCAAGAAGCCCCTTGTCCACGAAGGAATTGAAGAAGTTCATTTCCTCCGGTGCATTCTCAAGAACGTAACGGATCACATATTTCAGCATAGCCTCCGCAAGTTCCATGTCATCCTGAAGATCCGCAAACGCACACTCCGGCTCGATCATCCAGAACTCAGCAGCATGACGGGTTGTATTGGAGTTCTCTGCACGGAAAGTCGGTCCGAATGTATAAATATTACGAAATGCCTGTGCAAAAGTCTCACCATTCAGCTGTCCACTTACGGTAAGATTGGTCTCCTTTCCAAAGAAATCCTGTGAATAATCAACCTTTCCGTCTTCTGTCATCGGCATATTCGCAGGATCCAGTGTCGTTACCTGGAACATCTCTCCAGCACCCTCACAGTCACTTCCTGTGATCAGTGGTGTATGCACATATACGAAACCTCTCTCCTGGAAGAACTTATGAATCGCATATGCTGTCAGGGAACGTACACGGAATACTGCCTGGAATGTATTTGTTCTAGGTCTTAAATGTGCGATTGTTCTCAGATATTCAAAGCTGTGACGCTTCTTCTGAAGTGGGTAATCCGGTGCGGAAGCTCCT
>OHZL01000250.1_pt1 | contig 24002 bp, 29 predicted proteins | sample 1580531 | NCBI WGS metagenome assembly OHZL01 (sample SAMEA3882522, study PRJEB24775) | human gut metagenome | biome: human-associated habitat; feature: intestine environment; material: feces | place: Netherlands | collected 2009/2010 | reverse complement strand
TCCTGTTGTATAATCTATTATTTACTATTCAAATCATAGCATAATTTATGATATGCTACAAGTTTTTCTTCTACCTCTTCCTCAAATGATAATACGTCATCGTTGCCGATGCCAGCAGCGTCTCCTTATCATCATAAATCTTGCATTCGCACACCGAAAATGCATAACCATTCTGTATTTCCTGCGCCCGGGCGATGATTTTGGATGTGTTTTTTCCAGCTTTCAGATAATGGATCGTGCCATCCACAGTCGGGACTGCGTAGTCGCGCCCGGTCATCGCTGCGGTGCCACCCACGGTATCCGCCAGTGAATACAGGACGCCGCCGTGCACGATACCTAAGATATTCATATGCCACGGTTTCAATACAATCTCTCCAACTGCATAGCCCGGGCGTGCCTCGGTGATCTCCATCTCGATTTTCTTCCGGAAATCATTGGCTGCATCCGTCTCCTGTCCGCGCTTGTCCCAGACTTCTGAGAATGAGCCGGACGGCTTTTTCTTTTCTTCCTTCTTTTCTTCTACCGGAGCTTTGGCAGTGGTGGCGCTCAATGCTTCTGCTGCTCCCAGGCAAAGGTCATCAACGAAGTCTACGGTTTTTCTGCGCCACTTGGCAAGTCCGCGTACCAGTTTGGTCTTCGCCTTGTTCAAGGCATACTTGTCTACAATCCACTCCTCGGCGGTATATTTTTCTTTTCCTTCGCGGTAGTTAAACCGTATCTTTTCTCGTATGTTGCGTATATGGCTCATGACGATGTTGTAATCGCCGGAATAGGATTCCTTCCAGACAATATCATAAATCTGCTCCTTGCTGAACACTCTGCCTGGATTGTTGGCTAACAGATAAAGGATTTCAAACTCTGTAAATGTCAAATCTATTTCCTGTTTCTGTTTTCTTACCGAACGATTTATATCATCTATTTCCAATCCATTAAAACTCAAATTCGTTTTTGTATTTTCAATTACTTGAAATGCTCTTACTCCCATACTGACACAGGATATTATATGATTCAGAATTTCTTCCTCACTATCTTCAAATGTCAGAACTAGCATTTTCCCATACACATCACCTGCCTTATTACTTTTATCTACTGCTAAAGCTCTGGTCAATACAAAAGAATGATTTCCATATCCAGCCAAGCAGTACGTTATCTGCTGTTTGGTTTTTCTTATTTATCCTATATACTATAACGAAAATTATTTTTCCGGTTGTTCCAAACTGCTTCCTGATGTTTTCAGATTAAAAGCTTCTCTATCCTTAATTCTGTATTCTTGATATTAGATGTAAGTACTCTATTGTTTGGATTCACATAATAAGATTTTATATTAATCATTGTTTCCCTCCTATTTTGAAATATTTTGTTTTTTACAGTAAAACAAATCCTGCATTAACTTATTTCCTAAAATCATAAATTTTTTTTCTGAATATTATCCTTTTATGCCAATCCCCTGTCAGTCAGAATTGCCTATGCTTCCTCGTTATGAGTCCAAGCATTCTCTTTTTTACAATATTTATGAAATACTCTTCCTTTTATATTCCGTTGCCATAATCTGCATAATAGATTCCAAATTATTTTCTGTTGCTTGATAATTTGTATCACTATACTTTTGAAACGATTCACTTATCGACATTTCATTTACTATTTTTTTATCCTTTTCATTTCCTATTTCATTCGGATAACCCTCCAGCCAATAAAGTGTGCTTCCGTCCGGATATATTATCATTCCAGCGCTTTTTACCGGCGGCGATAAAGCTTGTATTTCTTTCTGAGATTCAGAACTGCAAAATTCTTCAATTTTACTCAGCACGCTCTTCTTCAAAGCTGGATCACTCTCCATTTTTGATAATGTTTCCGGGGAAATTATGACATGATTTGTACCTCTCATATCATATTCATCAAGCAACTGCTGACAGCTTACTATGCTACCCACATTTAATGTTACATTATAGCTATTACCAATTTCTCTTGCTAATTCTCCACCTGTGATTTTTTCAAACACTTCCCTAAAGTCATTTCCTGTATTTCTTACCACATTAACATTTTCCTGCATTGTAATACTACTTAATATTCCAAGTGCCTGTATATCCATGATTTTTTCAACCTTTCTGCAATTCCTCTGTCAGTCTGAATTGCCTATGCACTTCTGCCTGTCATAGCAGAATATATACCAACTTCTTTTATGTATCGCATATAAGTATCCATTAAACCATTTTTCAGACAATCCTCTAATGTATTTTGCATTTCACTTAAAAAACTGCTCTTATCATAGATTTCTCCCTGCCTTGCATTGGCTTCCTGCACACGCTTTGCCATCGTCATTGCAACAATTCCTCCTGCCGGACTATCAATCTTTCCCTGCTGCTTTAAATGTGCCGACAATGCCAACATTTCTACATAAGAAGCATTTGATGGATCTACCTCATCAGGATCAATCTTGATTTCCTTTTCCGAACCATCTGTTCCTTTTACCTTTGCAACCATATGATTACCGCCAGCCTCTTCATCATAATAAATCCCTATAGATTCTCCTGTTTGGACATGAATGCTTGATAATATTGCACCGCCTCCCTGCAATTCAAAGGTCTTGTTACATGCCGCTATATTATCAACATTTACAGTTTTTTCTATCTCCTCTGCAAAATTCTTTCCTGCTGTATTCCTTTCCATCCGTCTTGTTTCATATCCTACTGTATAACCTGTTGTGCCAATTCCACCAATAGCCATTTTAATATTCCTCCTGTCAAGCTATTTTCTATCTTCTACAATTCCTCTGTCAGTCAGAATTGCCTATGCTTTCTCGTTATGAGTCCAAACATTCTCTTTTTACATTATTTATAAATACTTTTCTTTTTATATTCCATTGCCATAACTCCTTGTACTTCTATTTTTTTAATCATCTCCTGCATATCGTTTTGCAATAAGGATTTTATATCGCTCGCATTCATTATCCTTACTTTTTCAGTATTCTTTGACCTCTCCGAAATCGCCTTCTCTCCACCTACATCTGGCTCTAATGTGGCAACTATCTCACCATTATCATCAAAAACCAGTGTACATTTTTTTACAGGCGGATTAAGTGTCTGCATCGTTAGTTTGAATTTATCGCTGCTATAATCTGCAAGCATATCATAAACTTTTTGTCTTAATGCTGTATCTGTATTCATTTTATATAGCACATCACTTGGAATATAACACTCAAAATAGCCATTTGCAGCTCCCACATCAATATGAAATTTATTATATATATCTTCTTTTACACAGTTTATCTGCTGTTCTCTAAGAGTTCCGTAAAAATCCTTTTCTACATTTATATCACCTTCAATAGTATTCACATTTTGTTTTTGCACAATTGCTGTTATATTACTCAGCATTCCAAGTGCCTGTATATCCATACTTTTAAACCTCCTCGTTTAAAGCTTTTGACTTTCTATCACGCTCTTACTAAATGTACTTATTGTGTCCTCGTAGGCTGACACACCCATCGGCTGAAAAGCTGATATATTTGTTCTATCCTGTCCACTTTGCACACTCTCAATAAGAAAGCCTTGTAATCTCTGCTGACTAACCAACTGACTGTTTAAATAATTTGCCCATGCTAGTTCTTTTTGTGCTCTCGCCTTTTCCTGTGCCTCCTTTATTTGTTCTGCTATAATTTCTTCAAATTCTTCATGGCGTTTCTCCCACCATGATTCTTCATCATCTGATAAGTCATCCGAGTTACTGTCACTTTTTACGGGTATACCTTCACCATAGCATTCTTCCGGCGAAGCACCAATGACTTGAAAACCAATCATTTTCGATCCCATTATGCCATTTGTGGAATACATCTTTCTTACCATATTCATGACAGTATTTTCCCATTCTGGATCACTTTTCATCTTTTCAAATGCTTCATCTGTAATAATCAGTGAACCTCCAACACATGTGGAACGATACCATCCGCTCACAGGCATCTGAGACATTTCATTCATAACCCATTGCTTATATTCGTCCATTGTCATTTCCTCTTTGGTCTTATTGGAAATAGAACTATCATATGTAAAGCCACTATAATTTGGTGGCTGCGAAATAACCATATCCCCCGCCCATGCAGAGGTAGTTGATGTTGTGCTCTGTCTTTCCTCTGCCTTTTGTACTTCACTTGCAAAATTGCCTTCCCCTGTTGTTTTCATACTGCTGTTCATATAAGCGTAGGCAGTTGCGCCAATACCATTTACACCACTAATACTCATTTTCTGTTCTCCTTTCTTGTAACAATATTGTTACACTAAACTCATTTTTCTTTACCTTAATATCTAAATCTCCCATGTACTTCTCTACTTCTCTCTTTACATTGGATGGTGCTAGAATATAAATAGTACAAGCCAAAATGAGAAATTCCAAATACACATAAGCATGGTACAATAGAAACATGCTGAAGGAGGATCTCATATGGCAAAGCAACATGACAAACAATTTAAACTTGATGCAGTCCAGTACTATCAGGATCACAAAGATCTCGGAGTACGTGGATGTGCAGAAAATCTTGGCATCGGATACAGCACATTAACAAAATGGCTGAAAGACTTCCGGGAATCAGGTGATATTCCTGTTCGTGGTTCTGGTAATTACGCATCTGATGAACAGAAAGAAATTGCCCGTCTCAGACGTGAATTACGTGATGCCCAAGATGCCCTTGATGTATTAAAAAAAGCAATCAACATTCTGGGAAAATGACGGAAAGAGTGTATGAAAAAACGCATACTGAGGCTGAGCTTCTGGTAGGTTAAAATGGGAAGAAATTTCTCATTTTAACTTGTTCTAAATCTTGACATAGGACCAAATTCAACCTTAATGTTTTATAAAAAAATAATTTCAAGAAATAGAAATTTACTGTGAGTAGGCACATATAGATTATGAAAAGAAGAAAGTAATTCTTATTGATAGGCGTCTGACAAATATATACAAGAAAAAGTGGCATAGAAGCAATGAAATATTATCCCATTAGCATAAAAAATAATAACAAAAACTTATTTAAGTAATATTATATGAATAAGTTTATATTGAACTTATATAAATAAGTTTGAGGTGATCGAAATATGAAATATAATTTTCCAGAAGATTTGAGATCAATTCGGGCGATATTAGGCCTTTCTCAGAGAGAATTTGCAGAACAGATTGGAGTAGAGCAGGTGACTGTTTCAAGAAATGAGTTGGGAAAAACAGTTCCGTCTGCAAGAATTTTGGAGAATGTATACAGATTTGCATTTACAAAAAATATAAGAATAAATAAACTGAAAGAAATGCTCTGGAGAGATGCTCTGGAAAAAATGAGAAATTGCTTTTCCATGGGGCGAAAAGTGAAATTACCGGGGAAATAGATATCTATAGAGGCAGGAGTAACAATGATTTTGGACAGGGATTTTATACAGGGGAAAGTTATGAGCAGGCAATCTCATTTGTATCAGGATTTGAGCATTCATCGGTATATTATATTCGTTTCAATGACACGAGTCTGAAATGTAAGAGATATAAAGTGGACCAGGAATGGATGATGACGATTGCCTACTATCGGGGGGCGCTAGATGAATACAAGGAACATCCAACAATAAAAATGCTTGCAGAACAGTCCAGAGATTGTGACTACATAATTGCACCGATAGCAGACAACCGTATGTTTCAGATTATTAATTCATTTATTAATGGAGAAATTACAGATGAACAGTGCAAACACTGTCTTGCGGCAACAAATCTTGGAATGCAGTATATATTTATAAGTGAAAAGGCAGTATCGCAGGCTAAACTTATAGAACGATGTTATATTTCAGACAATGAAAGGGAATATTATAAGAATATACGATTGGAAGATGCCAAGTTAGGTGACAACAAAGTGAAACTTGCAAGAAGGCAATACAGAGGAAAGGGTCTGTATATTGATGAAATCCTGGTGTAAAGAGGTGGCCGATGAATGAGAAAAATAGATAAAGATGGATTGCTTTTGTGTGAACTTCAGGCGACTGCATTTGAAAACTCTGTTGATAAAATGGAGTCGAGCTCAGAGATTTTTATCAGGCGATTTATGAAAAGTAAAATAGCAAAAAGACTTGATAATAGGTCAGTCCTTGAAAGTAATATTCAGGCAAATGATATTTTACAGTTTGTAGATGAAGAGTATGGAGTTTCGGATTATGGAACTGTAAAATATACCCGCAACGAGATGTACTGGATTGGTTATATCTACAGGTATTTTGCGATTATCTGTGAGTTAACATCAGTACAGGTTTATAAAATTATAAAACCGAAGGAACTGAGAGGATTATTTCTTCCATATCATACCATGGATCCATCTCAGGCTGTGGAGAGGATACTGGAGGCAAAAGAAATGCCAATGGATGAGAATATGGAACTGGAACGTCAATATAAAATATTCAAAAAAATAAGAATGCAAAAAACAAAGAACGAGCAGGCTGGCGTTAAATAAAACGCTCAACCCGCTCCATTGTAGTTTTCAGAATCGTAATATCCGTCAGCACATCGCCGGTTTCCAGTGAATGGTTGGCGTTTTTTGTAAGAAAAAGAGGTACCTCTTTTTGCTGTGCCAGCTTCTGGATAATTTCGGTTTCGGCCCAGGGATCTGCGGTGCCGTGGAAGGCGATGCTTCCGGCCAGTGAGAAAGAAAAGGTATCCGCCAGAGGCGTAAACAGGATGCTTTTCACTGTCAGATCATGTCTGGAAGCATAGGCTGAAGATATGATAGTGCCAAGACTTTTGGAAATAAACAGAATACTTCCATATGAATGCCAGTCAACATTCTGGAGAAACTGTTCGGTATGTTTCAACGCAAGCTCGAAGGCCTGTTCCATTTTGGCACGGTCGCCTTTGACATTTTCGGGAAGAGAACCGTAAGATACATTCAGGATCTGATAACCTTGATTTCTGGCAAGGCGAGCTGCATAGTAAAGGAGCGGTTTATCAGGGCCATATCCGATACCCGGGAAAACAACGGCCAGCTTCGGGGCGTTGTTTTCAGCTTCCGCTGTATGAGAGGAAGCTTTGTCATAGAGCATCTGCAGCTGGATTTTTTCCTGGAGCTCTTTTAAGGGAATGGAGATCGTGCAGGAGTCGGATGGAAGGTAATCATAATCAGTAATAATGCCATCCTCTTCTCCGTGATAAACAATATGTGAGGAACCCATAAGTTCCATATCTTCTTCAATATCTGAAAGTAATTCTTCGTATGATTTCATTTTATTTCAAACCTTCTTATTAAAAAATTAGTATTTGTCAAAGTATGTTATGTGAATGTTTCCTTTATATGGGGAAAAGTTTATTTGTGTTCAAGCTTCGCTTTCTCGGCATTCAAAAGCTCAATATTAATATTCTTCTCACTAGCAGTTTTATCAACCCAGAGGTTCAGAGAATCAATAGCCAGGGAAACCTCATCCAGCTTTTGGCTGATATATGCAAAGTCTTTGATTTCATCGTCGGTGATCTTACCGTCTCTGGCGATCTGGATCAGACGGCTGGTGAGAGGGTTGATCTCATTAAGACTAGCGATGGTTTCCAGGATAATGGTAGAAAGCTCGGAAACCTCGATCTCCGGTACATACCGGTCCCCGATCATACACTTGTGAGAACAGTAATAATTGCATAAGTCAGGATGCTTATAGCAGTCAGCCATCTGGATGATGTCGTAAGGGGTTGGTTCCTGCAGTTCGTATTCGATCTTTTCAATCCTGGAGGCAGAAACACCGGTCATTTCCTGGCTGGCTTTTTCGCGGGTCAGACCCTGTTCTTCTCTGTATTGCTGATAAATAGTCTTGTTTTCTCTGGTAGATTGTTTCCCCATGGTTCAGTCTCCTCTGTTAATTCTCCAAAATAGGGAAATATATGAAGTTATTTCAACATATAGAACGTTTATTTTTACAGATGGTTCTATTATACTGGATTCATCGAGTGACAGCAAGGGCCGACAAAGAGAAAGAGGTGGCTGTGTGGACGTGACAAGAAGATTGCAGATGATACGGATCCTGGAAAAAATGGAAAGAGATCCGAAATTCAGTGAAAAGCTTGGAATCATAAATAAATCAAAATTTATATCAGTAAATATAACTGGAGAAAAGGAGAAATTATGTTGACGTTATTATTTATCATATGTATGTTTGGAGTTTTTGGAAAGCTGTTTTTTTTCGGCCTGAAAGCAGCCTGGGGGATATCTAAATTTATATTAACGCTGGTATTCCTGCCGTTGATCCTGATCGTAATGGTAGCAGGAGGACTGATCTCCCTGGCATTACCGATACTTCTTGTTATTGGTATTGTCGGACTGATCGCATCAAAAGCATAAGGAAATAAACAGCAGACGCGGATTATGAATAACCGCCTGGAAAAAAGGAGGAACAATTATGAGTAAGAAAGAAGGATACAGCAGACCAGGTTTATTTGGAGGCATTAATCACTATGATGCCAATGGTCATAAGATTGGGGAAAGCAGACCCGGATTGTTCGGAGGGTATAATGATTATGATGCCAAAGGCCATAAGATCGGAGAAAGCAGACCTGGTATTTTCGGAGGAATGAATCATTATGATGCCAAAGGCCACAAAGTAGGAGAAAGTCGTCCGGGAGTATTTGGCGGAGCAAACCATTATGATGCAAATGGCCATAAAACAGGCCATAGCAGCAAAGGAATTTTCGGAAACTGGAATCACTACGACGACTGATCGAAAATGAAATACATGTACAGTATTATTGACGGCAGATCCACAACAAAGAATCTGCCGTTTACTTATTTGACAAATCCGGTAAAAATTCTGTTGTACAACTGTAGAAAAACCAATTATAATTAAAAATTAAAGGATACAGAATTATCAACAGAATGGAGAAATATATGAGATTAAGAAGTCAATCCGCACGGACTTTATTATATGAAGAAGTAGTAGAAGAACTTTACAGGCTGATCGATGAGAAGCATATCCAGCCAGGTGGCAAGCTTCCGCCGGAAAGAGAACTGATCGAGCAGCTGAAAGTCAGCCGGAATGTGTTAAGAGAGGCATTTCATGTTCTGGAAACCAGAGGTGTGATCGTTTCTCACCAGGGAAAAGGAAGATTCTTAAGGGAACAGCCAGGCCACGGATCCGAGAAACGTACAGAAAGTCTCAGCAAAAATCTGGAACGCTATTCCATGCTGGAAGCTTATGAAGTCCGTCAGGTTCTGGAAGTAAAGGGTGTGGAGCTGATCATCCGTAACGCATCCGAAGAAGACATTGATGATCTGGAAAAAGCTTACAAAAAAGTGGAACATACCTACGAGACAACCGGAACTACAACCGGTGAATTTGAACTGCACAAGCTCTATGCGGAAAAAACCGGCAGTATGTTCATGACCCAGACACTGGAGCTGGTCCTGAATGCGATCTTGGATATGATGTATGGGCAGTTTTATGATGTGCTGGAAGCCACTTCCGAAAAGCAGGAGCTGGAATCACATCGTCAGATCATTGATGCGATCCGCAGAAGGGATACGGAAGCAGCACAGAAGCTGATGCAGGAACATCTTCAGGTAACGATGGATATGCTGAGGGATAATTGATTAAATATGCATTTAGCTAAAATGCCAGAAGTTCCCGGCCTTTGCTTGGAAAAAATCATGGACCGGGGGCGGAAACAGGCGAAAAAGTACAGGATAATGAAAAAACCATTGACGAAAAGCACCTTCGGGTGCTATTCTTTATAAACAAGTGGGTGACCAAGTGAACAAATATTAATTCAAAAAGAATGAATATGTATTCAGACGATAATTCACAATCCAGAAAGAACAGAAAGGAATACACAATGGGAAATTTAAAATGGCCGGAAGGTAAAAAATGTGCGGTAATGTTTACCTTCGATGTAGATGGAGATACCACCTGGGAAAACGGAAACCGTGGACTTCCAAACGGTGAGAAATACATCAAATCCTTATCCGTAGGCCAGTACGGACCAAAGCGCTGCGTAGACCGTATCCTGGATATGCTGGATCGTTACGGTGTAAAAGCAACATTTTTTGTACCGGGGCTGACAGCTGAACGTTATCCAGATGTGATCATGAGGATCGCAGAGGCAGGACATGAGATCGGACATCATGGATATGCACATGAGAGATTTGCGGGAAAAACAACAGAGGAGCAGATCGAGATCATTGAGAAGACTCAGGCAATCTTTAAAAAGCTTATCGGTCATGAAGTAACAGGCTTCCGTACTCCATCCGGTGACTGGGCAAAGATCACACCGCAGCTTCTGTATGAGAGAGGCTTCCGTTATTCAAGCTCCATGCGTGGTGACGACAGACCATATCGTACGATCATAAACGGTGAGAAAACAGATTTTATCGAGATCCCTACGAAATGGGAAGTAGATGATTACGTAGCTATGGCATATAACATGTATCCGGCAGAACCGGCAGGACAGGACAGGATTTCCAGTTATCGTCTGGTAGAAGACAATTTTATGAGAGAGTTCCGCGGACATTACAGAGAGGGGCTTTGCATTTCTTATATGAGTCATCCCCAGGTAATTGGTTCCCCTGGAAGGATCCAGATCCTGAAACATATGCTGGAGCAGATCACATCCAAAGAGGATGTCTGGGTGGCAACAGGAACGGAAGTATCAGACTGGTATCGAAGCCATTCACAAGAACAGGAGGAGAAATAAGGATGAAACTGGAAAGACCAAAGTGGCCGGAAAACAAAAAATGCAGCGCCATGATCACCATCAACCTGAATGCGGAACTGTTCTGGCTGCAGTTAGATCCCACCTGCAAGGATATGCCGAAAACACTGTCTCTTGGACAGTACGGAATGACAAGAGGCGTGGACCGTATCTTAAAAATACTGGAAGAACGGGGCATCCGCGCAACATTTTTTACTCCTGGATGGGTGGCAGAGCAGTATCCGGATAAGCTGAAAGCCATTGTGGAAAAAGGCCACGAGATCGCAGCACTGGGATATCATCATGAGCATATGGCATTATTATCCGAGGAAGAGCAGGAAAGCGCCATCAAAAAAGGAATCGCTGCGATTGAAAAGGTATGCGGCGTTACACCAAAGGGATTTCGTTCCCCGGAAGGCGAGCTGACCCTGGATACGTTACGGATCGCAAAGAAAAACGGCCTGGTGTATTCCAGCAATCTCTGCGATGATGACAGACCATACTGGAAAGATCTGGGTGAGGATAAGATCCTGGAGATCCCTATTCACTGGGTAAACTATGATCTTCCGTATTTTGCATTTAACTATCATCCGGCATTTCCGGCAGGCCAGGGCAGGATCGCAAATTATACAGGAGTTCTCAACAACTGGAAGGATGAATTTTTCGGATGCCATGAATACGGCCTCTGTTATGTCCTTCAGCTGGATCCGGCAGCCATCGGAGCACCGGGCAGGATCGGACTTCTGGAAGAGCTTCTGGATTATATTGAAACTTTTGATGGTGTATGGTGGACAACCGGTGAGGAAATGTATGACTACTGCCTGAAAAATCAGCAGGAGAAGTAAGATGGCATATATATAACGGGAAAAGAAGGGAGAGCGTTTCATGGCTCATATATTTGAACTTGTAAATCAGCTTTTTGCGCAGGTGGTTCCGGTAGCAGATTTTCTCTGGGACTTTCCGACAAACATTGATGCATATGCAAACATTCCGATCTTAGGACAGCTGTCCATTGCATTTCTGCTTCTTCTTGGAGGAAGTTTGTATTTTACTTTACGTTTTGGTTTTGTGCAGGTAAAAGAATTCAAGACAGGAATCCGTCTTCTGACTTCCAAACAGCAGGCAAAGGTTGGAACTTCCCAGCTGGCAGCTTTTCTGGTCAGCATGGGCGGCCGCGTCGGTGCCGGAAATATTGTAGGTGTAACCGGGGCGGTAACCATTGGAGGACCAGGAGCGATCTTCTGGATGTGGGTTTCCGCATTCCTGGGGATGGCGACATCCTTCTGTGAAGCAACACTGGCACAGATTTTTAAAGAGAGAAAAGGAAATGAATATGTAGGAGGTTTTACCTTCTATATCCAGAAGATCTGGAAAAACAAAGCATGGATCGGTGCGGCAATGTGCATCATGTATCTGATCTACAACATGCTGAGTATTCCGGTACATACCTTCCATGTATTTACAGCAGTAAGATCTATTGCAGATGAAGTAACAGGAAAAACAACACAGGTAACAGATCCCCTGTACTATGTGATCGCAGTTGCCATTATCGTGGTCATCGCAGTTATCACATTTGGCGGAATCAAAAGCGTAACAAAATTTTCCGATGCGGTTGTACCGGTTATGGCAGGGTTATATGTTCTCATCGTACTGGTACTGATCGTTCTGAATATCGGAAAAGTGCCGGGATTCTTTGCGGCTGTATTTGTAGGAGCATTTAAACCAAGCGCTATCTTTGGCGGAGCATTTGGTGTGGCTATGGCACAGGGACTGAAACGAGGACTTTTATCCAATGAGGCTGGTATGGGTACTGCAACACAGGCCTCCTCTATTGCGGATGCCAATCATCCGTGCGAGCAGGGATTCATTCAGTCCATCGGTGTATTTGTAGATACCATCGTGATCTGCTCTCTGGCTGGTTTTGTGGTAACTGCAGGTGCTATCTGGAATAATCCGTCCATTGACTGGGATGTGATGAAGGCAAACAAGATCGGAACGTTCCTGACTTCCGTCAAGGAGCTGGTACCGGGAGACGGAATCCTGGATGTGATCGTATTTATCATCGTGGTCGTTGCATTTGGACTGTTTGCATTTACAACACTTCTCTGTGACCTGACTTATACAGAGATCGCTGCAAACAAGATTTCCAAGAACAAAAAGTTCATCTATTTTACAAGATGCCTTGGAGCGCTGATTTTCGTTCCACTTGGAACCCTGACTGTATTATCCGGACTTCAGCTGGATAACCTGTGGTATGTATCTGACCTGATCAATGTAATCCTGATCTTTGTCAACATCCCGACACTTCTGGTTGGAAGAAAACTGGTTACCAAAGCATATGAGAATTATAAGAAAAATCCAGGCAAGCGTTTTGTGGCATCTGATATCGGAGTAGAATCTGAGGTATGGACTGCGGAGGCAGCAAAGGAGAACAGATAAAAAATGAAAATAAAAGTAATCATGTCAGACAAAGCCATGAGCAGAGAAACTATGGATGCACGTGAGAAAATGCTGAAAGTGGCACTTTCCTCCGATGCAGAGGTTTCCGTGGACTGTATCAAAAAAGGTCCGGACGAGCTGGACTGTAATACAGATGAGGCCTTTGCTGCGGCGGAAATGGTGAAGGAGAGTATCCGTGCGGAAAAAGAAGGATACGATGCCATTGTGATCTACTGCTTCAGCGATGTGGGAATTGATGCCATCCGTGAAAATGTAAGAATTCCGGTGATCGGTCCCGGAGAAACCAGTCTGGCTGCGGCGAGCATGATCTGCAACCGTTTTACGGTGCTGACTTCCGAGAGTATCAATATTCCAAGAACCTACCGTCGTCTGATTCGAAACGGCATTGCCAGGGAAAAAATGGCAGCAGTCCGGGCGCTGGATATTCCGATCGGAGAACTGCGCACCAATCCGGAGGCTACAGAAAAATATCTGAAAGCTGTCTGCAAAAAAGCAGTGGAGGAAGATCATTCCGACGGGATCATCTTAGGTTGTCTTGGAATGGCAGGATATGGAGAAAAGCTGGAAAAGGAACTTCCGGTGAAGATCATTGATCCGGCATTTCTGGCGGTTGCGTATGCGGAATTATGTGTAAGAGTTGGAATGCGGCACATTCCGGCAGTTTATCCGGTTTTTACAAACAGCAGCAATGTAGAATTATAAACTGAAAAACAACAGAGCAGAAACACTTTCCGGATTGGATCCGGAAGGTGTTTTTTTGCATATAAAACAGAGATATGAAACTTGTAAATGTCCGATATTTACGGCATAATAACTTTACAGAATGTTTTTAGGAGGAATCACAGTATGAGGAAAAAAATCAGAGGTCTGATAGCAATGGTTATCTTATTGATCTGCTTTTCAGTACCGGCAGCAGCGGCAACAGAAAGTTTTCATTTTGAGCAGAAAACGGCTTCTGTGCAGGTAGGAAAAACCAAAGAGCTGTCTGTTTACAACAATGGAAGAAAAGTAGATCCAAAGAAAGTCCAGTGGAAAAGCAGCAATCCCAAACTTGCAGCCATATCCAATGGAAAAGTCACCGCAAAGAGCTGGGGAAATGTTCAGATTTATGCTGTTTATGGAGGAAAAAAAATTTCCTGTAAAGTGTATACATATAATCAGCTCATATACACAGATTTTACCGGATATAAAACAACTCCGATAAAAACAAAAACGGGAAAAACAATACAGCTGAAGCCGGAAAAGCATGGAAGCGTGGCAATTTATAAATCTTCGAATACAAAAATCGCGACAGTTTCATCCAGTGGTATTGTAACACCAAAAACAACAGGCACAGTCAAAATAACCTGTGTGTCTTTGGGAAGAAACCGGTATATTGCATCTGCGGAAGTGGTTGTCGGAGCAGAACTGAAATCAGTTTCGACTTCTTCAGAAATCGTAATGGATAAAGGGGAACAGAAAACACTGAAGGTAACTGTCCATCCGGGAAATGCATATGTAAGAACAATAACTTATGCCACATCCAACAGTTCCGTTGTTACAGTATCCAGGACGGGAAAAATTACAGCAAAGGCTCCCGGCCTTGTAAAGATCACAGTGACGGCAGATGGTGGAAAGAAAATAAAAAATACCATACAGGTATACGTTCGAGACAAAAAGACAGGTACATCCAATGCACCTCTGAGTGGAAGTTCTGGTACGATCCTGCACAGAGGATTAAGTCTGGAAGCACCGGAAAACACACTTCCCGCTTTCAGTCTTGCAGGACAGAAAGGTGCGAAGTATGTAGAAACTGATGTACGACAGTTAAAAGACGGGACATTTGTGATTTTTCATGATTCTAATCTGCTGCGTATGTGTGGCGTTGATAAGAGAATTGAAAACCTCACATATCAGGAAGTAAAGAAGTATCCGGTTATTACAGGAACAAATGCTTCTGCATATAAGAATAATATTATTCCTACACTGGAACAGTATCTTCAGTGCTGTAATAAATATTCCATGACACCGGTGATCGAGATCAAATCAAACCTGGATCAGAATGGTGTTGCAAAGTTTAACCAGATCATAAAAAAATCCAGAAAAAGTCCGGTTGTGATCTCGTTTAAGGAAGAACCGCTGATCATGCTCAGACAGATAAACAGAACCGTGAGCATACAGTGGATACTCCGGGATCAGATCACCAGTGCAGCGCTGAATGAATGTGCCAGATATAAATTTGACGTAAGTGCTCAGTATGGATGTACCAACAGAGCTACAATAGCCAGAGCGCATTCGAAAAATATTAAGGTCGCACTGTGGCTGTTTACAGATTCCAGGATTGCAGACTGCTATAAAAACTGGGGTACAGATTATCTTACCTGTGAGAGAATGATGTAAGACGCTGGAGGCTGACAGGTATTCTTCTGTTACGGTTATGCAGAGCATCAGATGGAAGGTCAGAGAATGTTACAGATACCAGTAGAGGAGTTGAAACAGTATGGAAACAGAAATATCAGGAAGATTGCTTATTACCGGAGATCTGCACGGTGATACTGCGGCATTAACGATGATTACCAGACAGCTTCGAGAGGGAGATGCATTATTTGTTGCCGGAGATTTTGGGTTTGTATTCTGGGATAACAGAGATGAGCATGTATTTTTGGATGATGTAGACCGGTTTCTTCAGAAAATAAACGGATATATTATTTTTGCGGATGGAAATCATGAAAATCACCGTGCACTGAATAAATTCCCTGTTGAACAATGGAATAATGCCAGAGTCCATATGATCCGAAGCAGGATCATTCATGTGCTTCGAGGAGAAGTTCTTTGTCTGAAAGGGAAACGAATATTCTGTTTTGGAGGAGCTTTTTCCATAGACAGGGCATATCGTACCCTGAACAAAAGTTACTGGGAGGAAGAGATTCCCTCTGAGGAAGATTATGAGAATGGAAATAAAAATCTTAAGGCCTGTGACTATAAGGTAGATTATGTGATTACACATACCTGTCCGTTAAATCTTATACCTTCACTTGGGGGATATCACTCGGCGATGGAAGAACGGCAATTGCAGAATTATCTGCAGTATGTAAGTGAGACGGTATATGATTCACTGACCCGGTGGTATTTTGGGCACTGGCACAGAGATCAGGAATTTGGCGAAAAGTTCCGTGTGGTCTATCTGGATCTTGTAGATATGGAAACGGGAAAAAAGATCTGGTGATTATCCTTGCTTTTATATTGGTAACAGGCTATACTAATGAGACATATATCTGATTGATGGAGGGTTTTATAAATGAAAATTGCAGCAACATACGATAACGGAAACATTTTCCAGCACTTTGGAAAAACTGAGTTTTTCAAGGTGTATGAGGTAGAGGATAATAAGGTTGTTTCCAGTGAGGTGATCGGTTCCAATGGTACCGGACATGGTGCACTTGCAGGACTTCTTGCAGAGCAGGGAATCAGCGTTCTGATCTGTGGAGGAATCGGTGGCGGAGCACAGAGTGCACTTGCTGAGGCTGGTATTGAGTTATGTTCCGGAGCACAGGGTGATGCAGATGCGGCTGTAGAGGCTTATCTGAAAGGTGAGCTGGTATCTACCGGTGTGAACTGTGATCATCATCATGAGGAGGGACATTCCTGCGGAAGCCATGAAGATGGACACTCCTGCGGCGGACATGAGGAAGGACATTCCTGTGGAAACTGTGGTGGCGGATGTGGTTCCCAGCCGGCTATCACAGGTCCTAATGTTGGAAAAACCTGCCGTACCCATTACAGAGGAACATTTAACGATGGAACACAGTTCGATTCTTCCTATGACCGTGGCGAACCGCTGGAATTCATCTGCGGAGCCGGTCAGATGATCAAAGGTTTTGACGCGGCAGTTGCAAACATGGAAGTCGGACAGGTGGTAGATGTGCACCTGATGCCGGAAGAAGCTTACGGAATGCCGAATCCGGATGCCATCTTTACTCTTGAGATCGCACAGCTTCCAGGTTCCGAGGATCTTACCGTGGGACAGCAGGTATATCTCTCCAACCAGTATGGACAGCCATTCCCGGTTAAAGTAAACGCAAAAGATGAGAAGACTATTACTTTTGATGCCAATCATGAGATGGCAGGTAAAGAGCTGAATTTCAGAATTGAATTAGTTGAAGTGAAATAATAAGAAGTGTTGGGAGGTGCTGTATGGAAGCATATGGCATCTCTCTTTTTGCCATAGTGCAGATAACTTCCGCCACTTCATGTGCATAAATCCGGGAGTTGCCGTAATCGACAAGATAGTGGAAGCGGACATCTTACGGATCTGACCGGGAGAAATTTTTGATGAAAATATCTATGATACCATTTGGATTACTGTCCGGTTTTATGGACAGTAAAGAAATACGGCTCACAGAGCTGGAAGAAGAAGGATTTCGGTTTCGGCTGGCAGAAGAATGTCCGGAACCGGAGTGCTTTCTGATCTGTTTTTATGATATGAAAAAAGCCGGGTATCGGAAGGTGGAGATCCGGAAGTTTGAAATGAACGTAGTGATGCTGGCAGCAGAAGAGCGGCGTTTACAGGAAAATTCAGACATTTTTTTCAGAGAGTATTCTGTGAAAGTAGAGCAGAAAGACTATGTACAGGAAGTTCAGCGGCTGGCCGGAGAATACAGCAGATATATCCGTCTGAAACTGAATGGTGACGATGGAGAGCTGGCGGAGGCACTGACTGGTTATCCTGCGGAACTTGATGAAGTGCATTGCGGGAGTCTGGAAGAACAGAAAAAACTGTGGTTTGAAGGAGATTCCATAAAACGAAATCCGGATACAGATCAGAATATAGAACGTGGCAGTATGTGTGAGGAGTTGAGAACTGGCAGAAATGAAAAAGTGTCGTATCCGGCAGTTCCGGAAAAAGAACTGGTGCGGAATTGTGGAAAATATGGCAATAATAGAAGTTCTACAGACACAGAAAGGTCATTCCGGAACAAAGGGACAGAGTTTGCTCTGGAATTAAACGGTACTTCCCTTTATGAAGAATATCTGTGTCGGCCTTTGCCGGATTTTCTGGCGTATTACTGGCAGAAAAATCATCTCACTCAAAGCTGGCTTGCAGGTCGCACACCGGAAAGATTTTATATTGGAAATCAGTTTTGCCATAACCTGTTTCCAACAGAAGAACAGCTTTTTTCTATTATGGATAAAATGCGTTCGGAAGACCTGGAGGTTACGCTGGCATTTTCCTATATCCGGGAATTTATGCTTTCGTCCGTGGAAAAACTTCTGGAAAAAGTGGATAACTGGTGTTGTGTTCATGGGGTGAATGTGGAAATTGTGGTCAATGACTGGGCCATGGTGGAGATACTACGTGGAAAAACTTCACATTTAAGTCCGGTTTTTGGGACACTGCTCAATAAATGTAAGAAAGATCCGCGGATGAAATATAAATCCGGAGATACCGCATTATTTCAGCACAACAGTCTGAATGCGGAATTTTACCGGGATTTTCTGGCGAAAGAATTTCATATCCACAGATATGAATGGGAATCCTGCGGTTATCCACAGGAGTTTCCACCAGGGAAAAACAGCATTCATCTGCCTTTTTATCAGACGAATACATCCCAGTATTGTCCGCTGTACGCCCTGTGCACCACAGGAGATCGTGGTATGCAGCAGCTTGCGGAACACTGTCCGAAATTCTGTGAAAAATATTCGTTGCTTTACCCGGAACATTTACACATGATCGGGAGGTATAACTCTCTGTTCGGTGTGGATAAAACACTTCTGGAGTCACCGGAAATGTGGAAAAAAATAAAGGGCATAAAACCGGACCGCATTGTGGTGAATCTGTGACAGGGAGGAAAGAACTATGAAGATCACAGCCGGATTAGGCTCCATAGATGAATATGAACGTTTCGTGCAGGCGGGAGCCGATGAATTTTTCTGCGGCTATGTCCCGTTTTCCTGGGCGGAAAGATATGGTACAGTAATGCCGTTAAATCGCAGGGAGGTTTTTTGCTATAATGTTCAGCTTGGGGCATACAGTGAGCTGGAGATTCTATCCCGTATGGTGGAAAAATATAAAAAACCGGTGCATCTTACCTTCAATTCGCTGTATTATCTTCCGGAGCAGTATCCGGAGATCACGGAAATTATAAAGCAGTGCATGGAACTGGGATTTCGAAGCTATATCATTGCAGATCCGGCGCTCCTTGTTTATCTGAAAAACAGGGGGATTTCCTGTGAGATCCATCTCAGCGGAGAGACAGGGGAAGTGAACAGTGAGATGGTAAAAATGTTCCGGCGTTTTCCGCTGAAGCGGATAATTTTTCACCGGAAAAATACATTCCAGGATATGCAGTCCGTGATCGCATCTCAGAGAGCCTTTGAAAAACAGACAGGGATCCGGCCGGAAGAGAGGATGGAATTCGAAGCTTTTGTGCTCAACGAAATGTGTCAGTTTACGGGAGCTTTCTGTAATTCTCTGCATTGTGATGAGATGGGATATCTTTGCAGGGTGCCTTACTGGCTTGGAACGGTACAGGATGGTGATGTTGTTCCGGAAAAGTTGCAGATTCTTCAGGAACGGTCCTGGGAGCAAGAGCCAGATCCATCTGCTTATGATGACACAGGCTATCTCTGTGGAGAAACCGGTTGTGGATTATGTGCCCTGTACAGGATGAGGCAGGCGGGGATCACTCATCTCAAGCTGGTTGGCCGTGGAAATTATGTGGATCACATGGAAAAAGATATCCGGAATCTGCGGACTGCACTGGATATTCTGGAAATGGCGGAAAATGAGGAAAAATTCCAGTGTACGATAAAACGTACAATGTTTCCCAATGGGTGCAGCGGAAAGTGTTATTATCGCTAATGTAGTGTGATATTTTTCGGTTGGAGTTGCAGTTTTGAGTGGGGTATTATAATATTAGGAGCAGACTTTTGCAGAATCAGGAAAGGATATTGCGAATTTATGCTGAAACAGTTTTTTAAGTATATTTTTCAGAGTATTGCAGGTATGATCGGGATATCGGTTTATATTCTGGCGGATACATTTTTTATATCGGTTCATTCCGGAGCGGACGGACTGGCTGTTCTGAATCTGATCCTTCCGGTATATGGTGTGGTATATGCCATCGGAGCCATGATCGGTATTGGTTCGGCCATCCGATTCGGGATCAACAGGGCCAAGGGGGAAAATACGGATCACTATTTTCTCCAGTCTGTTTTCTGGAGCGTTCTGTGCAGTGTGCCTTTTATCATTACAGGGATTTTTGCACCGGAGCAATTTCTGCATCTTCTTGGCGCAGATGCGGGACTGACTGCTCTTGGAAAAAGTTATCTCCGGATCATGCTGATCACTACGCCATTATTTATGACTAATTATACATTTACTGCATTTGCGCGAAATGATCAGGGAACTTCCACAGCTATGACCGGTGCGATTTCTGCCAGTCTGTTTAATATTGTGTTTGACTATATTTTCATGTTCCCTATGAAGCTGGGGCTTGCGGGAGCGGCACTGGCGACAGCCATTAGCCCTGCGATCACCATGGCCATCTGTACCACCCATTACCTGGGGAAAAAGAATCACGTGGGATTCCGGTGGGTACGGCCTTCCATCCGTCATCTGGTTTCCTGCTGTCAGCTTGGAATTTCGGCTTTTGTGGGAGAGCTTTCCTCAGCGATTATTACGATCATTTTTAACATGCTGCTTCTTGGAATTGCGGGAAATGTAAGCGTGGCAGCTTATGGAGTGGTGGCCAATCTTTCTCTTGTTGCAATGTCCATCTTTAACGGATTGGCACAGGGAGCACAGCCTCTTATCAGCAAAAGCTACGGAGAAGGACAGCGTGACCATGTAAAAAGCCTGCTTCGCTGGAGCCTGATCGCCAGTGCAGTGCTGGAAGCGGTGACGATTCTGGTGGTGTGGGGATTTACGGACAACCTGATCGCTGTTTTTAACAGTGAAAATAATCAGCAGCTTCTGGATTATGCCCATGTGGGACTGCGGATTTATTTCCTGGGATTCCTGTTCGCAGGGATCAACATTATGCTGGTGGCATATTTTTCGGCAGTGGACCGTGCTGTTCCGGCAATTACCGGATCTCTTATGCGTGGAGTGATCGCCATTGCCATCAGTGCGGTGATCCTTTCCAGACTGTTTGGGATCAACGGAGTGTGGAGTTCATTTTTGAGCTCGGAGATCATTACCTTTGTCGTACTTCTTGTGCTGGCGAAGGCAGGGGAGAAAAGAGGATTGAAAAATGAAATTTGATCGTGTAAGAAAAGAAGAGGCAGATACCGTTTTAAAATTATATCGTTCGTTGCTGGGAACGCCCTACTGTGTGTGGACAGAAGACTACCCGACAGAAAAAGAGGTGGAATTTGATTTTTCCAGAGATGCCCTGTTCTGTATGCGGGACGATGACGGGAATATCATAGGTGTGATTTCCATTGATGATGATCCAAACGTGGAATGTCTCACATGTTGGTCGAAAACCATGGTGCCGTCAGCGGAAGTCTCCCGGGTGGGAGTATACCAGGAATTTCAGAACCAGGGAATTGCCCGGAAACTTCTCGTGGGCGTGATGGAAGAACTGAAGAACCGGGGATATCAGGCCGTGCATCTCCTTGTTGCAAAAGATAATGTAAAAGCGCTCCGTTCTTATGATAAGCTGAATTTTGAGAGCGTGGGAGAGTGCGAACTCTGGGGACATATGTACTGGTGTTATGAGAAAGCATTATAGAAAGAATTGAAAAAAATATGCACTTTTCAGACCGGGTATTGATGAACAACCAGTAAGGGAGGTGCATATTTTTGTATAAATCGCAAGTGCTTCGATCATGTTTAAGATAATGTATCCGCCGACAGAGGCATTTAAATCCTCCGGCAGCTGTCCCTCTCAATTAGATGATGGGGCACAATGATCTTCGTAGCTGGAAGGTTCGGGTTTTCAATATGGCTGATCATCTGCGTAGCTGCCTCCATTCCAAGCTGTCCGGAATTGATATCAATGGAAGTCAGCTGGGGTGAGGTCAGTCTGGCAAACAGTGAGTTGTTAAAGGAAAGGATGGACAGATCTTCCGGTATGGAAATCCCCGCTTCCATGCAGATACGCTCCAGGGAAAGTGCCAGGATGTCATCACTGACCAGCATGGCGGTTGGACGGTCGTTACCTGTAAGCAGTTTCCGAAGCTCCTGAAATTCATTCTGGGATACTCCCGGAACTTCGATACAATATTCCGGCTGTACCGTCAGTCCGTGGTTCAGAAGAGCTGCCATATAGCCTGTTTTTCGGTCTGCGGAAAAGACCAGAGAATTATCGACACCCAGATATGCGATCTTCCGGTGGCCCAGTGCATAGAGATATTCGGTGGCTTCCTGTCCGGCCAGAAGGTTATCGTTATCAATATAGATCGTGTGGTTCGTGTACTGTGCCGGTTTTCCGATAAGGATATAGAGAAGTCCCTCACTGAAAAGAAAATCAATGACAGGGTCGTTCACACGGGAATAAAGAACAATAAATCCATCCACTTTACCACTTCTGGACATGGAACGGACTGCAGTCAGAATCTCTTCTTCATTCTGTCCGGTGACAATGGTGCTGATATACTGATGGGCGTTACAGTAGTGGCTGATTCCACGGATCGCCTCCAGGTAAAAAGAATTCTCATAAGTTTCTTTCGGTGACGGAGGCAGGATAATACCGATGGAGCGGGAAATCTGAGCGGCCAGATTGCTGGCCTGGAAATTCGGCTCATAGCCAAGCTCTGCCATGGCTTTTCGTACACGTTCCTTGGTTTCCTCACTGATGGATGGATTATTCTTGCAGGTTCTGGAAACAGTGGAAGGGGACACCCCGGCCAGAGCTGCCACATCTTTGATGGTTACTGCCATAAAATTTGCCTCCTTATGGATATGCCGGATCAAAGCGGAAGTATGCCTCTGATCCGGCTTTTTTATCTCAGTCTGATAGAGATATTGTAGTTTATAACAAGGATACTGTCAAACATATTGCACGTAAAATTGCATGAAATTGCGTAAAAACAGATGCACAGAGAATCAGGTAGTGAGATGCAGACAGATTTCTGCTTGGAATGATGAAAAACTGCACAAAATCAGGATGTAAAAATTGTAAGAAAGGTAGAAAAGACAAAAATGCATTGCGCTTCATGCAAAATGGACGTATAATTTACGCAAACGGTTGCGTAAATTATATGAATATGCATCCGTGAGAGGATAATAGATAAGATGCTCTGAGATGCAGGGCTCAACATAAGGAGAGAAAAGATATGGATAAAAGAGCAGCCGGCATTCTGATGCCGATCACAAGCCTGCCGTCAGAGTACGGTATCGGATGTTTTTCAAAAAGTGCCTATGATTTTGTGGACTGGCTGAAAGAAGCAGGACAGAGCTACTGGCAGATCCTTCCGTTAGGCCCGACAGGGTATGGAGATTCGCCGTATCAGTCTTTCTCGACTTTTGCAGGAAATCCGTATTTTATAGACCTGGAAAAGCTGATAAAAAAGGGCTGGATTACAAAAGATGAATGTAAGGCATATGACTTTGGTGATAATACGGGATATGTGGATTATGAAAAGATTTATAACTGCAGGTATGAGATCTTAAGAAAAGCATATGAAAGAAGTCAGATCGCAGATGATGCAGATTTTCAGAAATTCTGTATGATTATGCGCTTTATACGGAGATCAAAGCCGCGAATGATGGGAAGAGCTGGAGTGAATGGGAAGATGAATATCGTCTGAGAGATGAGCTAGCGCTGGAAAAATTCGCCAAAGAGAATCGGGAAGGCATCCTGTTCCAGAAGTTTATGCAATATGAATTTGCAACACAGTGGGGTGCACTGAAAGCATATGCGAATGAAAAAGGGATTGAGATCATT